>Ga0308156_1000111_pt1 | contig 254163 bp, 211 predicted proteins | sample PhyAR2_FD_201041 | JGI IMG/M metagenome (GOLD analysis project Ga0308156, IMG submission 201041) | Phyllosphere microbial communities from UC Gill Tract Community Farm, Albany, California, United States - DLSL A.R2 | ecosystem: Host-associated > Plants > Phyllosphere > Unclassified | place...
TGAAATCTATCACACTTTGATTTCTACTTCAACACCTGAAGGCAATTCAAGTTTCATCAATGCGTCAACAGTTTTAGCGTTTGATGAATAGATATCCAACAATCTTTTGTAAGCACACAATTGGAATTGCTCACGTGCTTTTTTGTTAACGTGTGGTGAACGTAATACCGTATAGATTTTTTTCTCAGTAGGCAATGGAATAGGACCACTAACAACTGCACCTGTAGGTTTTACTGTTTTTACGATTTTTTCAGCTGATTTGTCAACCAAATTGTAATCGTAAGATTTCAATTTAATTCTGATTCTTTGGCTCATTTTTATTTATTTAAAATGATTGCTAATTAGAGCTATTCACAACTAGCAATCGGTGTTTACTTTTTTGATTAAAGAACAAAGAGAAAAGACGAGAGATCCTTCTTCTTTGTTCCTTTATCTTTATTCTATATATTATTCTACAGAACCTTTGATTTTACCTTTTGATTTTGCAATCACCTCTTCAGCAACGTTACGAGGAGCTTCTTCAAAGTGATCAAATTCCATTGTAGATGTTGCACGACCTGAAGTGATTGTACGTAATTGAGTTACGTAACCGAACATCTCAGAAAGTGGAACCAATGCTTTGATTACTTGAGCACCGTTACGTGAATCCAAACCTTGCATTTGACCACGACGACGGTTTAAGTCACCCATTACATCACCCATGTTTTCTTCTGGTGTTAAAACCTCTATTTTCATAATTGGTTCCATTAACACTGGAGAACATTTAGGTAATCCTTCACGATATGCTTGACGAGCAGCTAATTCGAAAGACAATGAATCTGAATCGACAGCGTGGAATGAACCATCAATCAAACGAACTTTCATTCCTGATAATGGGAATCCTGCTAATACACCATTTTTCATTGAAGTTTCAAATCCTTTTTGAACTGAAGGGATAAATTCTTTAGGAATTTTACCACCAACGATTTCATTAACGAATTGAAGAGGTGATTTTGTTAAATCGAAATCTTCGTCCGCCGGAGAAATAACAACTTTGATATCCGCGAATTTACCACGACCACCTGATTGTTTTTTGAATACCTCACGGTGCTCAGTAGTACCGTTGATAGACTCTTTGTATGATACTTGAGGAGCACCTTGGTTAACCTCAACTTTGAATTCACGTTTCAAACGGTCGATCAAGATCTCTAAGTGAAGCTCACCCATACCAGAGATAACTGTTTGACCAGTTTCTTCGTCAGTTTTTACAACGAATGTAGGATCCTCTTCAGCCAATTTACCAAGACCGATACCTAATCTATCCACGTCAGCTTGAGTTTTAGGCTCGATCGCCAAACCAATTACTGGTTCAGGGAAAGTCATAGACTCTAATACGATAGGCGCTTTTTCGTCACAAAGTGTATCACCAGTTTTGATGTCTTTGAAACCTACAACAGCACCGATATCACCAGCCTCGATGAACGGAATAGGGTTTTGTTTGTTCGCGTGCATTTGGAAGATACGAGAGATACGCTCTTTATTTCCTGAACGAGTGTTCAATACATAAGAACCAGCATCTAATTTACCAGAGTAAGCACGGATAAAACATAAACGACCTACGAATGGGTCAGTTGCAATTTTGAAACCTAAAGCTGCGAAAGGCTCGTTTACAGATGGTTTACGGAAAATTTCTTCACCTGTATCAGGGTTTGTACCTTTTACAGCATCAATGTCAAGAGGTGAAGGCAATAATTCCATTACAAGATCCAACATGGTTTGAACACCTTTGTTTTTGAAAGATGAACCACAAACCATAGGAACGATTGCGTTATCCAATACTGCTTTACGTAAAGCATCTAAGATTTCGCGCTCAGTTAATGAATTAGGATCTTCGAAGAATTTCTCCATCAAAGTCTCATCATAACCAGCAACAGCTTCCAATAATTTCTCACGGTATTCAGCAACTTCATCCAACATATCTGCAGGAATTGGAACCTCAGTAAAGGTCATACCTTTATCGTGCTCATTCCAGATAATACCACGGTTGTTGATCAAATCAACGACACCTTGGAAAGTATCTTCCGCACCGATAGGCAATTGTAGAGCGACAGCATCAGAACCTAACATTGATTTTACTTGACCAACAACTTTTAAGAAGTCAGCACCTGAACGGTCCATTTTATTAACGAAACCAATACGAGGTACTTTGTAATTATCAGCCAATCTCCAGTTAGTCTCTGATTGAGGCTCAACACCATCAACCGCAGAGAACAAGAATACTAATCCGTCTAATACACGTAAAGAACGATTCACCTCAACCGTGAAATCCACGTGTCCAGGGGTATCGATTACGTTTACTTGGTATTTGTTGTTACGGTAGTTCCAGAATACTGTTGTTGCAGCAGAAGTAATCGTGATACCACGCTCAGCCTCTTGCTCCATCCAGTCCATTGTTGAAGCACCTTCGTGAACCTCACCAATTTTGTGGTTTACACCTGAGTAATAAAGGATACGCTCAGTTGTTGTAGTTTTACCAGCATCGATGTGGGCAGCGATACCGATATTTCTAGTGAATTTTAAATCTCTTGCCATAATATTTTTAAGCAACTAGCCATAAATGGCCTTGTGTGTTTAAATGTAATGTTAAATAAGTACACCGACCTTGATAAAGGAGTATTCTTTTATCGGAGGTCGGTGTAATCATATTTTTTTGAATGTCTTCAAAATTAGAATCTGAAGTGTGAGAACGCTTTGTTAGCTTCCGCCATTTTGTGCGTATCTTCTTTCTTCTTAACAGCAGCACCTTCACCTTTAGAAGCTGAAATGATTTCTCCTGCTAATTTTTCGAACATTGTTTTTTCACCACGTTTACGAGCGTATGAAATTAACCATTTCATACCCAATGCGATTTTACGGTCTGGACGAACTTCCATAGGAACTTGGAAGTTAGCACCACCAACACGGCGTGATTTAACTTCAACAGCAGGCATAACGTTGTTCAAAGCTTTTTTCCAAGCTTCTAGACCGCTTTCTTGTGTTTTTTGTTCTACTAATTCTACTGCATCGTAAAAAATATCATAAGCGATAGATTTTTTACCATCTACCATCATGTTATTTACGAAACGTGTTACCTGAACGTCATTAAACTTTGGATCAGGTAAAATGATTCTCTTTTTCGGTTTTGACTTTCTCATTTTTCTTTCCTCCGTTTAATTATTTCTTTTTACCTTTTGCTGGAGCTGCAGCTGCTTGTCCTGGTTTAGGACGCTTAGTTCCATATTTAGAACGACGTTGGTTACGACCTGCTACACCTGAAGTATCTAATGCACCACGGATAATGTGGTAACGTACACCTGGTAAATCTTTTACACGACCACCACGGATCAATACGATCGAGTGCTCTTGTAAGTTGTGACCTTCTCCAGGGATGTAAGCGTTAACCTCTTTACCGTTTGTTAAACGTACACGAGCTACTTTACGCATTGCTGAGTTTGGTTTTTTAGGGGTAGTAGTATATACACGTGTACATACACCTCTTCGCTGTGGACATGAGTCCAACGCTGGTGACTTACTCTTATCAACCAGAGCTACTCTACCTTTTCTAACTAATTGTTGAATAGTAGGCATTTACCTGTTTTTGTTTATAAATTTTATACCTAAATTATTTTAAGTTCGCAAAGATACTGATTCCCTTTTGAATATGAAATAGTTAGTGTATAAAATTTAGATTATTTTTTGATAAGCCCCTATCTTTTTTTATCCTGTCACTCCACTTGCACCATGGTAAAAGAGACCCTCTATATCTTTCTTGATTTACGACGCCTGGGCGTTAGATCAATTTATTTCAGGTGATTTATCCAATTTGAGCGGAAGCGCCAACATTTTTTCAGAATAATACCTTAAACCCCTGTTGGTGAATTGTGAGATGTTGTTGAACTGAATGGTTGGGGTATAGCGGCTAGTTATGTACACAAATAGGGACGATCGTAGGCTGGCCGGCCGGTAGCTCGATGTGTGAGAATATGTTTTTAACCCTATCTACTGTAAGCTGTTCTTTATCTGCGTAATATTCTTGAAAAACGGTCTTTTGTCCGAAATTTCTCTTCTACTGGTTTCTGAGTATATTGCTTGCTTTGCACGTTTTTGCGTTCTGTTTGGCAAAGCGTTTGTTAAAAACGTATAAATATTTAATAGAAACAAATTAATGTATTCAGGTTATGAAAATCAAAATGAAATTAATGTATGCGGTGGTATTGGCCTTGGTAACCTTCGCTTTTGTTGGATGCTCAAAGGATAAAGACGAACCTATTCAGACAGGTGGTAGTATCGATGCGGCTGTAGGTACGTATAAAGGTAAATTGGATCTATCTAACACAACCGGACCTATGTTTGATAAAATCTTGACGGTCACAAAGGTATCTGACAATACGCTCAAGGTTGAGATAGGAGATAAAGCATTAAAAATACCAACAAAAGAGTTCAAGGTTATCAATAATATGAATGTATCCATTCAAACAGCAGGCGTTTCCCCTGAAGGAACATTTTTATTTGATGTGAAAAATAAGACTCTTCTTTGTCAGGGCGAGAAAACAAATGCAACTGAAGTCTTTTATACTTTCGAAGGAACTAAGCAATAAGTTTATTTTTTTCTTATTCAAAAGGAAAAGCGGTATTGATTAAATTCAATACCGCTTTTCCTTTCTTATATTCAATGGACAGCCAAGGGCACTCGCTGAGCCAATTTTGTAGATTTTGTATTATGAAAGCAATGTAAAATCAATCTGACGCTTATCTAGATCCACTTTCTTCACGCGGATCTGAACTTCATCACCCAATTGGAATTTCTTTTTCTTCCGCTGGCCAATGATCGCATAGTTTTTCTCGTCAAGTACGTAAAAGTCATCGGTGATATCCCGTAGCCTGACCATACCCTCACATTTATTTTCCTCGATCTCCACATACATGCCCCATTCCGTTACACCGGACACAATGCCTGTATACTCTGTGCCAATCTGATCCTGCAAGTATTCTGCTTGTTTGTATTTGATCGATGCACGTTCTGCCTCAGCCGCTTTTTTCTCCATTTGGGAAGAATGCTCGGCCATCTTCTCATAATGCTCCGCATTGATCTTCGTGCCGCCTTCCAGATAGAATTGTAAAAGACGGTGTACCATCACATCCGGATAACGGCGGATAGGCGAGGTAAAGTGGGTGTAATAGTCAAATGCCAATCCATAGTGGCTTGTCTTCTTTGTCGTATAGATCGCTTTGGCCATGGAGCGAACAGCTAGCGAGGTCAACATATTTTGCTCTTTGCTGCCTTCAATCTTGGTCATCAATGCATTTAAAGATTTTGCCGTTTCTTTATCTGTTTTGATAGTCAGTTTATGGCCAAACCGTGCTGCAAATTGGGAGAAGGTCGTTAGCGTCTCCGGGTTAGGTACATCGTGGAAACGATACACAAATGTTAGCTTGTTTTTACCACGGCCTTGTTTGCCGATATATTCAGCTACCTTACGGTTCGCCAATAGCATAAAATCTTCAATCAGTTTATGCGCATCCTTACGGACTTTGGTGTATACGCCGGTAGGTTTGCCATTTTCATCCAACGTGAATTTTACTTCTTCACTTTCAAAGGCTATTGCTCCATTTTTAAACTTACGCTCCCGTAGAATATAAGCCAGTTCATTTAATTTTAAGATCTCAGCACTGAAATCTCCCGATTTTGTTTCAATGACCTCCTGCGCTTCTTCATAACTGAAACGGCGGTCTGAATGGATGATCGTGCGGCCGAACCATTGATGATGCACATTGGCTTTCTCATCCAATTCGAAAACTGCCGAAAAGCAAAGTTTATCTTCATGTGGGCGTAACGAACAAACACCATTGGAGAGACGCTCCGGAAGCATAGGAATAACACGGTCTACCAAATACACAGACGTACCGCGGTTGAATGCTTCTTTGTCTAGCTCCGTATCAGGAACGACAAAATGCGAAACATCCGCAATGTGAACACCAATTTCATAGTTGCCATTTTCCAATTTTTGAAAAGAGATAGCATCATCGAAATCTTTTGCATCTGCCGGGTCAATGGTAAAGGTTGTAACCTCTCTAAAGTCACGTCTTTTGGCGATTTCTTCCTTACTTATCTTTTCGGAAATCTTATTGGCTTCCTCTTCTACTTTTTTCGGGAATTCCAATGGAAAACCATAGTCGGCCAAGATGGCGTTCATCTCGGTGTTGTTTTCACCTTTGGTACCCAAAACATGTTTCACTGTTCCGACAGGATTTTTGCTTCCGCTCGGCCAGTCGATAATCGAGACCACGACCTTTTCTTTATCCTTGGCTCCATTTAAATTGTCCAAAGGAATAAAAATGTCGTGTAGCATCTTGCGGTCATCTGCAATAAAAAAAGCAAAATTGTTCGAGATGCTGATCGTTCCCGTGAAATCGGTCTTGGCCCTTTGCAGGATTTCGACGACTTCACCCTCTTTTTTGCGGCCGCCTTTTCTTTTCTCGAAGGTATGAACCTTGACAATATCACCATGGAGCGCCTGTCTCAGTTTGCGCGGAGCAATATAAATATCGTTTTCAAATTCATCATCAGGAATCACGTAGGCAGAGCCGTCGGCAGTCATATCTACCTTTCCTGTGACATACACCTTAAGTTGCTTCAAATTAAATTTGCCTCGATCGACCTCAATAAAAAGCCCATTTCTTACATTATCATGTAAAATATCGGCTATAGCGACTTTCGAATCGTTATCTGTAAGGTTCAATTTAGACGAAACTTGTTTATAGTTAAGAGGCTTGTTGCCTGATTTCTCGAAGATATCGATGATCAGTTGTGTTAAGACCTCCTTATATGGATTCTCTTTTCTTGTTTTCATCCAATTATTTTTTCTTATTTATTATTTATTTATCTGTATCGATCTGCGGCAGCCCCTGTGATATCTTTAACTGGTTATGATAATGGATGTCGGAAAACCAGTTTTTATCATGGAGCGTGACAGTGCTGCACATCAAGATCGATGTTTATACAAGGTACGAAAAAAACAGCATTTGACATGACAATAACGAGCTAAACGGAGCATCTTCCGATAGCCAATGTATAGACAGTTCAGCCGAAAAATAGTTTTGGATTCGTACAGCCTGATTTATTTTTTGCAATGATTGCACACGCCAAGTGCATTTACAGCGATAGCTTCAAGACTAAAGCCCTCTGGAATCGATACTTTTGGTAAGGTCATATCTTCCAGACAGTATACAGAATTGCATACCCGGCAAATAAAATGTACGTGCTGATCATGATGATCATGTTCCGAACAGTTTGTAGAACACATGGCATACGTTGCCGTGCCATGTAGATCAAAGATTTTATGGATAATCCCTTTCTCTTCAAAACTGGCCAATACGCGATATAATGTCACACGGTCAATGTCCTTGCCCAGTAATTTTTCCAGTTCAGGCTGTGAAATAGCCGAATCTTTCCTCGAAATAATTTCAAGAACCCTTAATCGCGGTTGGGTAACCTTTAAACTATTTCGTTTGAGAATTTCTGGATATACAGTGTTGGAATCTTCCATGGGTTTCTTTCGTTAAGCCTTAGATCAAATACAAACTAAGAGAAATTTACTTTTATTTGCAAGTTTAAAAAACTGCACAGCGAATTTATTCGTCGCATTTTTCCCTTTAAACATAGACGTATCGAATAGTTACGATTTGATGCAATACGTAAATATGTTTTGATAATACAAAAATACGGAATCTATTAAAATTAAGAAAACCGATAAGTTTAAGATTCGTGTCATCTTACTTATCGGTTTTTCAATGCTATATGGAAATAGAGCGATCTTATTTGCCGGCAGCTTTAGCGTGATCCGCTAAGAATGTCGCTAGACCACTATCTGTTAGTGGGTGTTTTAATAACGATAGGATCGCTGACAATGGACCTGTCATCACATCAGCACCAATTTTAGCACATCCCAAAATGTGTGCACTGTGACGTACAGAAGCTGCTAAAATTTGTGTTGGATAGTTGTAGTTATCATAGATTAAACGAATATCTTCGATCAGTGCTAGTCCATCTGTAGAAATATCATCCAAACGACCGATGAAAGGAGATACATAAGTTGCACCAGCTTTAGCTGCCAATAGTGCTTGACCAGCTGTAAATACCAATGTACAATTTGTTTTAATACCCTTTTTACTGAAATATTTAATTGCTTTTACGCCATCTTTGATCATAGGGACTTTTACAACAATCTTGCTGTCAAGAGCTGCTAACGCTTCTCCTTCTTTGATCATTTCTTCATAAGTTGTAGAAATAACTTCAGCACTTACATCGCCATCAACGATTGCACAGATCGCTTTATAATGGTTGATTACGTTTTCGTCACCGCTAATACCTTCTTTAGCCATTAAACTTGGATTGGTTGTTACACCGTCTAATACGCCTAAGTCCTGGGCTTCTTTGATTTGTTCTAGGTTCGCTGTGTCAATAAAAAATTTCATTGTGTATGTTATTGAATGGTAATTATTTGATTATTATAATGTTCAAAATAATGATGCAAAGTTATTGATTATATTCCAGTATTGAAGCATCGATTTTAATCAATTGCATCATTATTTTTGCAAAAGCGAATCTCTTCTCCGAATTTTTTGTTATACTTTTAATATAGTATTATCTTTAAATATGCAGGTTTTTCGTTCTCTTCATTATAGAAATTTCCGTTTACATGTTATAGGACAAGCAATCTCCCTAATGGGGACTTGGATGCAGCGCATAGCGATCAGTTGGCTTGTCTACGAATTGACAGGATCCGTTTTTTGGCTCGGCTTTGTTCAGTTTATCTCCTTATTGCCTTCCTTAGTTTTATCACCATTTATTGGGAGTTTTGTTGATAAGCATAAGAAATATAAATTGGTTTTGATGACCCAGATTGGTCTGATGATACAGGCTGGGATTTTGACTTTAGTTGTTTATCTAAAATGGGAAAGTGTCTTATGGCTTTCCGCATTGGGCCTTATACAGGGAGTGATTAATTCATTTGACGTTTTAGGCCGTCAGTCGCTGATGATGTACTTGGTCGGAGACCGAAAAGATCTGCCAAACGCCATAGCGCTCAATTCCACCATTTTCAATGGCGCGCGAATGCTAGGGCCGGCAATAGGAGGGATTTTACTCAGTACGTACGGTGAACTTGTCTGTTTTGCCCTCAACTTTATCAGTTTCGTTCCGGTCATTATTACACTATTGATGATGCAGGTTGATGAAACACATGTTCAGCTGAGTAAAGGAAGTAATTGGGAAGGTTTGGTCGAAGGTTTTCGCTACCTTAAAAGGTCGCCGCATATCTCCTCACTCATTATAATCATGACCTTCTCGAGCTTGATTGTGATTCCTTATACTTCGTTGCTGCCCGCCATAGCAAAAGAAATGTTTTATGGCGATGAGCGTACGTTCTCCTGGTTTGAAAGTGCAGCCGGATTAGGTGCAATGATCGGTGCATTTAATATGGCCCGTTTAAAATCGGGAACAAATTTGCGTTATCAAGTTATGGGGGCTGCAGCCCTTATGGGGATAGCGCTATTGTTTTTGGCGCATTCGAGCATGCTTGAAATGGCACTTGTCTATGTGATGCTGGTATCTTTTGCCATGATGATGCAAAACTCCAGTATCAATACCTATATTCAGACGCATGCCATACCGATCTATCGGGCTCGCGCAATTTCTTATTACGTTATGGCTTTTCAGGGGATTTTCCCCATTGGTACATTGATGATTGGCTCCTTAGCAAGTTATTGCGGCCTTCGGGCAACACTATACGTCATGGGCGGATTGGGCATATTGATCGCCATAGTTTATTATAGCTATCTCCGGCTACATATTCATAAACGGCTATTTAAGTTTTAATTTTCGGGTTCTCAATTTTAATGTACGTTTGGCATAATCAATGACGGCACCATAATCGGCAAAAATATCTCCACCCAATACCCCGATTACAGGATCTAGATCCATCTGTTGATAGGCATAGTTGATTGAACTTAAATCCAGCACCGCAGTATTCAATTTTTTTATCTGCCATTCGCCTATTTTCAGACTGGGAATTTTCATATTAAAACTTTCCATCGAATTAGTGCCAAGTCCTGTTGATAATGTTTCGGAGGGTTCAAGCTGCAATTGGTCTTCCAAAAGATGGCCCAATTGTGTTTTATCAAATACAGTTTTAGAAGCCCCGGTATCAATCACCATCTTGAACGAACGATTATATATTTCTACATCGACTAAAATGTGTGTGCCCTGGCCTTGCAAATCCAATAATTGAAATGGTACTGTTGTCATATCTCCAAACATACCCAAAAATTCCCTTAAAAAAGAAATTTTAAAACCCGCGCTGTGTATTGAATGTTCATAAAAAAAGCTATTACTCATGGAATAATAGCCTTTCTTAATATTTGTTGTTTTATGAATTACAAAGCATTAATTTCTTTGAGTACATTATTCATTGTACGAACAGCATCTGCACTTTTGCTGAATTTTTCTTTTTCCTCTTCATCCAATTGTAGGGGTACGATCCGGTCCCATCCTTTTTTATTGATGATAACCGGTACGCCAAGATTAATATCTTCCTGGCCAAATTCACCTTCCAGATGGACGGAAGCCGTAAATAATTTACCTTGATCGCGGACGATGCTTTCAACAACTGCAGCGGTTGCCGCTCCGGGAGCGTACCAAGCGGAAGTTCCAATTAGACTAGTCAGTGTTGCTCCGCCGACCATGGTTTTATGTACAATTTCCTCCTGCTCTTCTGCTGTAAGGAAATCAGTTACGGGAATGCTGTTCCACGTGGAGTGCTTGATAAGTGGAATCATCGTTGTATCTCCATGGCCACCAATGACAATGGCATTGAGGTCGGCTGCAGAAGCATTCAGTTTTTCACTCAACTGATATTTGAATCGGGCCGAATCCAATGTTCCCCCCATACCAATAATCCTATTTTTAGGCAGTCCGCTTGATTTCAGTGCCAGGTAAGTCATGGTATCCATTGGGTTGGAAACGATAACAATAATAATGTCTGGCGAATGTTTAACTAAGTTTTCTACAACCGACTTAACAATATTTGCGTTTGTTCCAATCAATTCTTCGCGTGTCATCCCTGGTTTCCGTGGAATCCCCGAGGTAATGACGGCAACAGTAGAACCTGCAGTTGACAGATAGTCATTGGTTACTCCCTTGATTTTAGACTCAAACCCCAATAAAGCTGCGGTTTGTGCCATATCTTGCGCTTTGCCTTCCGCAAACCCTTCTTTAATATCCAATAATACAATCTCTTCGGCGACGTTTCGACGGATTAAGTTGTCCGCTGTAGTTGCTCCTACAGCTCCTGCACCAACAATAGTTACTTTCATATGTAAATTATTTGTTTAATCATGAGCTAATTTTCCGCTTAAAAATTCATGCTGCCTTCGGCGGTTTTATGGCCAAATGAAATATCCGGTCCACTTTCAAGAATGCCTGCACTATCTTCTCGCTTGGATATTTCATGTGCATTTATGTGGATTCGTAAATAATTCTTGAATTTAATGAATTATTATCAGTAAATCAATGTATTTCGTAGGAATAACTCGTTTTTTGACATAAGAAATACGACGTGAATTAGTTCAGGAGAACTGTGTCTGCTATCACTGTACAATGTTTATAATCAACAGTAAAAATGGCAAAAAATAAACGGCTCGAAATTCCTTCAAGCCGCTTATTTTTTCTGAAAGTGTCTGTTTTCAAAGGCCATCAAGAACTTTCATGCCTGTTGTTGATCCAAAGGAATCATGAAAGTTTTTATTTTGTAAATCAAATCCGTAACCTAGAACGGATAGCCTATGGCTAAGTTGAACATGAGGTTATCCTTGCGCCATTTTGAACTTCCAAAGTCAATATCCTTAAACACCCAACGCTCTCCTTTGGGAAGATAGGGGATACGGAACGGTATTGACATATCTGTACGGATGATTAAGAATGTAAAGTCGAAGCGCAATCCTGCTCCACCACCAACGGCTAATTCATTTAAAAAGTTCTTGCTGAACTTGCCGCCCGGTTTGTTGACATCTTCTCGCTGTAACCATACGTTACCCGCATCGATGAAGGCAGCCCAGTGGACAAAGCCCGCTAGCTTGGCTCGATATTCGGTATTTAGTTCGAGTTTAATATCACCGGTCTGGTCGGCATAGAAGAGTCCATTGCTTAATTTTTCGGGAGCTACTGTTCCCGGGCCGATCGCACGGGCACCAAAGGCACGGATACTATTTGGACCGCCCACATAATATTGTTTTAAATAGGGAAGTGAGCGCGAGTTGCCATAGGAATAACTTAAGCCCAGACTGACCCGCGAAGCAAGCTGCGAATTCTCGGATAATTTGAGATAGTGCCTGCCGTCACCACTGATCTTGATATATTGTGAGAAATAGGCATCAAACAATTTGAAGGTTTTTCCTTTATTAAAATCTGCTCCTTTTATCAATCCGAGTATATTTCCCGATAGATCCAGATTGCCTTTGAAATAAAAGGTGTTTTTCAGATGCTGCTTCATCGTGTTTTGAAACGTGAAGTTATAGTTTGGACCAATCGTAAATTGTGGGTCAATTGCATGTCTTAAGGCCGGAATAGTATCCATTTGCTTTTGGTAATTTTCCGAAATACCTTTAGGTTGGACATAGGTAATCTCCATTAAAGCAAGATCGTGCTGCTTTTCCTCAGACTCTTGCCAGATATAACCGTAATCCAGTGCGATGGAGTTGAGGGTATAGGCTTTACGGCGGTTTAAAAATTCATAGCGACCTTTTACGTAGGTTTTCGGGATAAAACGTCGTGTAGGTGAAATCCTCCCAAACGGGGATAATATACGTGGGAAGGTTAAAGTAGCCTCCATACCGTAGCGATAATAACTCGAATTGAGATCCGCAGATCCACCTGTCTGCGTTTCATAGCCCCCGAACACATTAAAACTTAATTGCTCTGCGCCTTTAAACGCATTGCGTAAAGTCCAGTTCACATTGACCTCGGTACCATTGTACACCGAAGCCATTTTTCCCAAAAGTTCCACCCGAAGTGATTTTTTTGGTAACGGGGTTAAGTAATAATAGACATCCAATGCATTCGGCACTTCTTTACTGTCCACAAAATTGTTTTTAACAAATTTCCAGCTATTCAGATTCACCAGATGGCTGATGGTCTGGTTGTGTGCATTACGGTTGTAAACATCACCAGGATGGAAGAAGATATGATTCGCGATAACAGGCTTTCTGTAAAGATGCTGGCGGTCTATAAAATAGTAGCTGCTATCATACAGTTCTGCATTACGGGTAGACCTTTGATAACCCGAACTTGTTTCCGTGTAGTTGGGGTAAATGTAGATTTTATTGATCTTTGAAGGAACCTTCGCCTGCGCCGGTGTTTCCTTCTTCACCGTAACATACATGTCGACCTTGTTGTTCCGATTCGAACTGTCTACCTGAACAAGGATGTAGTCGGGGCTGAAATAATAATACCCTTTATTCTTGAGGTCATTATCGATTCGGTCACGCTCATTTAGGATAACATCTAAGCTGTAGTTCTTACCCACTTGTAAGAGCGTTTTGTCAGAGCTTGAGCGGATATCTTTACCCAGCTGCGTTGTACTGTCAATATCAAATTTAACCGATCGTATTCGGTAGATCAGATTGGGCTTGGCCGTATAATTGATCGTTGCTTTTTTGTTCTCAACTAGTGTGTCAGATTGTACTTGCGCGTTAAAGAAACCGAAATTCTCCAGGCGATTGCGCAATAGATTTTCATTGTACTCACGATTGACATCACTTAATAACACCGGTTCTTCACCGATTTTCTTGAAGAATTTTTTAATGATGTTATTCCCGGCGGAATCTCCGGCCATATTGTTGAAGTATAGCTTGAATGGCACCCCAGCGAGCCGTTTATTAGGCTTGGGCATCAGCGCAGCTTCTAGATGGGTCGCAATCTTTTCCTTATTTTCTTTGGAGATGGTGTCCGAATCGACGATGACATTGCCCTTCACATATAAGCTTTCTCCTTCTTTCAGGTTCTTGGTGGAAGAACAGGACGCTATAAAAGCAGCCAGGGAAACTATTCCAATAATATGCTTGAGTTTAGCTTGCATGATAACTCCTTTCCTCATCTTCATTTTTTATCGCTGTCGTTCTGATCGTATCTACATTTGATTTTGGACTATCGCTTTTCGGCGTTCTTTTAGTGGAGTCCAGCTGTTGTTTACGTTTCTCTTTTTCTCTATCTTCCATGCGTTTTCTGTACTCAGGGCTATGGATCATCAAACTGTCCCGGATGACTGTGCGTACACTGTCACGATAGACCGAATCGGTTTCCATGCGTTCGACATCAAAGCGTTTTCTGAACCCTTTGCTATTGGTGTCATAGTACTCTTTGAGTTTTTTCGAACTCATCCAGATCTCTTTAAATCTGTTGTAATCCATATTGATAATAAATCCGATACCTGTCTCAACATATTGTCCCTGGAGTGTCACTTGATATTGATTTTTACGATATACCCGCGCAAAATATCGGCCATCTTGTGAAAGCTGATAATCCAATTGGATATCGCCAGCAATATTGTTGGCTGTTTCGCCCGGACGTGTATTTCCCTCAACTTCAAAGTTAGAACCCACAGTAATTTTTAACCGGTCGTTTAAGAGCATCTTAGATACGCCGATATTCAGATCGGTCCGGGTTTGTCCGGCTCCAGTAGCGTAATCCTCTTCCGAAGTCAGGTTGAAGTCGAGTTCTACCCCTGTGATAAGTTCGGACGCTAAACGATTCAATTGACCGCTGAGGAATGAGCTGATGCTATTTCTAACAATGGCTTCGGTACCACCACCGCCAGATAAACTCTCAAACGGATTGGTCGACATAAAGCGTCCCAAAACGATTAGTGAAAACACTTGTTTGTTGAGTTCCGAAGGATTTTCACGCAAAGTGGTCAACGCATTATTCACTTTGCTGATCACATCTTGGGAAACGATAGAATTGTTTTCGTCCAGATCGATATCAAAATTAAGCTGCGGTTGGAACAATTTATCTGTTATTTTCAATAATACGTTGAACGGTATACGTTGCTTATACAGGTTCGCATTTTCCGATCCCAGCTGCGTTGCGACAAGTTCCAGTGTTGGTGCTTTCGTTGTATATGCTGCTGTAATATTAAGCTGGGCATCCAATGGATCGCCGTTCCAGGTGATGGTACTACCTTTGCGGAAAGTAAAGTCTTTTTTCACTGGACCAAAACTGAACGAGTAGCTACCTTTATCTACAGTGAATGTTCCCGAAAGCGTAATTTTGCTGCTCGCATCAATACCTGCATTTAGTTCCGCTTCGCCTTGAATATTCAGTGCATCCTGTGAACCCGCATCCAGAAGTATCTTAAACTTAGCCTCTTTATCGGTTTGAAGATTAAGATCCACATCGATGCCCGTTAACCGGGTTACAGTCATGGAATCCAATTTAGCAAATACATTAGCCCTGGTGGTGTCACTTTTATCCACAAATTCAACAACGCCTTTGCGGTCTGCCATCCCCGGATTCTCATTCGGCATCACGAAGGTGAAGTCTGTATCGTCCAATACTTTGATTGTACCATCAACGACAGGCTTATCAAGATTTCCTCTGATACGGAGGTTGGAGGTAAGATACATTTTGCCGTAGAACATGTCGTTGTCACTTTGCGTTGAATTGAGTACCTCAAAATTGTCGGTGTTGATATTGAGATTAAAATCAAAATTGGTGTACGTTTTGGTTTCAATGGACCCTGTAACCTTGGCAATATTTCCTTTTTTATCTTCCAGTGCAAATTTAGGGAACGTAATCCCTCTTTCATCCAAGTGAATGGTTTCGTCTTTGGCTTTGAAGAGCGCATTTAGCATCGCAATATTGAATTGTGCCTCTTTAAACTTGACATCGCCATTAATAAGCGGTTTTGACGGTGATCCGGTGATTTTTAACTGACCTTCCAGATTGCCCTTAGCATCTTTCAGATACCCCAAGCTGAAAGCTTGGACCGTTTGCATGGTAAGGGGGGCAATATCTAAGGTGAAATCTAAGCTTGCCTCTCCTTTGGGCGGATTGACAAAATCACCGCTTAATACAACGTTATTGCCATTTTCACTAATGCTGATATTGGCATTATATGTATTTTCTTTTTCATTATTAACTTTAATGTTGACATTACCAACTGTGTCCTTTCCAATATAGAACTTTTCGATCACCAGGTCTGATACAAATACCGGGCTACTTTCTAAACGTGATATAGTTGCCTGACCGTTTATCCCACCACCAAGATCCACAGTCTCACTTTCGAGCATTTTACTTAAAGTCTCTATACGGAAATTCTTAAACGCAATGTTGAGCGGTGAATTGAGTACGCTATCCTGTGATGATATACTCAGCTCCTGTCCTTTATTGCTTAAAATAAACTCATTGGCCTGAATACCTGTACTCCCGAATTTGAGCACGTTGTTTGGATTTATCGTCCACTTGTCGTAATTCAGCATAAGGCCATCTTGCAGTAAACTGAAAACAAATGCGCCGTTATCAACACGCATATTGGCGCCCAGATGATACTGTTCTTTCTCTTTCTTATCCTTGATCCAGAGTCCAAAGTCCAAATTGTTTTGGATGACTTTACCACTGAATACTGTATTCACCAATTCGATATTGCTCACCTTGATTTTATTGATCAATGCCGAGTAGTAGAGCGTGCTGTCCAGGGTATTGATATCTAAGGTAACGTTGTTGATCTCGGTACCATTATAGATAATCTTGGGTGCATCCAATTTGGCGAGAATGGTTTTTGATTGACTGTTGAACATACCATCCAACGTAATATCAGACATTTCAGTCAGTTCTGGCAAGAAATCCTTGATAAATTTGGTTCTGGTCAATTGAGCCGAAAACTCGATATTCTGAGGTTCGTACTTGGGAACTTTAACAGCTTTGCCTGGTTGGTAATATACCTGCAAGATGTCTTGAATGGCATTCTGCAATTCTAAAATTTTGTATTTCCCGACTAAGTGAGCATTGAGAAAGTCCGATTTTAAAAGCAGCAAATTACGGCTTGTATCCGCTTTTGCAATCAGTGAAATGCTGTCTAGCGAGTAATAAGCATCATCGTAAACAATAGATGAATTTGTAATATGCGCTTCTCCATTCAGGAAATTAGGATCTGCTGAACTAAAGTTTCCGACAAGTTTACCGTGGTACTTGAATTCGTCGTCTATTAATTTTAAATTTTTAAGATTAATGGTATCCACCATAAGTTCGAAATCCACCTGTGGATACTTGGATTTCATGTTGGCAGTAGCATTCAATTTTAACTGAATATTCGGATCAGGGCTGACAACAGAAGCTTTAATATCTCCTTTGTCTGCGGTAAGGTTCATGTCGATATTCTGATAACGATAGCCCATTGCATCCATCCGGTTTACTTTACCATCGAAGTTGGCTACAAGCTTCTTGGGATCGGTACCGTGGCCTTTAATTTTTCCTTCGAAGGAAAGTATCCCCAATGTACTGTCCATTTTCATGATCTTACCGATATCAAAATCCCGGATGCTTACATAGGCATCATACGTTGTATCTCTGCCGATCATGCCAACTTTACCATTGAACTTGGCTGTTCCTTTCTCTGTTACCAAAGAAAGGTTGGTGTTAAAAGCGCTCATCCCGCCATTAAACGTTCCGGTAAGCCCGATGGTATTCGGCAGTTCTATTCCACTGGGAAGCATCTTTTTTGAAACCAGCTTTTCGATATCCGAACGTCCTGTCGTCAATTTTTTCAAATTGAGATCCATAGACATTTTATCGACTTTGGGTAGTCCCTTTAAATGTAGACTTGCAATGACTCGTGTATTGGACAGGGTTTGAAAATCAATTGCTGGAATATTTAGATCATTGACCTTACCCACAACGCGTCCATCTATTGCAAATTTTTTGTCCATCAGAGGTTTCATAACCTGCATAGTATCCAAGAACGGTGCAAAGTAGTAGATGTCGCGCATATCTACATGACTCTTTTTAATTGTGGCATTAACGTAGAGCAGTTCGGGTTTTTTAGCGATAATATCTAAAGAAGGATAGGTTACTTTGATGTAATCCCGCAGGAGAGTACGTGGTGTCTCTGCGTAAAGATTTTTGATCTCCGCACCAGTATTCGTGTACTTAAAATCACCTTTCAATTGCTTGATCACAAAACCAGACTGATCTGATGCGACGAGCTCCTTTAATGAGCCGCTGATAGAATCTGCACTGTAGTAAAGATCGTTGAGACTGGTTTTCATACCAGGGATTTTGATGTTGAAATAATCAAAGCCTTTCATACGCGCCTGATTATCGTCCCGGTAAGCCAGGCTTGCCTTATTGATTTGAATATCTTTGGCTGATACAACCCAGTTTACTTTGCTGCTGTCTGCTGTGTTTCTCTCCGTGCTGTTCGCTTTTTTCTGAACCTTTCCAAAGAGTACAGTATTATCCGATCCATCCAGGTTGATCGTTTGAATGTCGACAACCTCTTTGTTGAGATCGATCTTGTTAATGTCTGCGTGAAGATTTTTGATATAAAATTTAGTGTTCAATAGACTGGATTTATCCTCATAACGAACAAGGATGTTGGTCAGATCTGCAATTTGCAGGCCGACCTCGGGAAGTAACGTTGTTGTCTGTGCTGTTTTGTCGGTAATCCCAAAGTCTTTGACGGATGGCGCTGCCCCGTCAGCAACTGTTCGCCATTGTTTTACTGTAGCGCTCAAACCATCAATCTTCACTTTGGGGAGGTTAAAGGCCATGTTTTTTGTGAGATCAAATTTCTTAATGTTCGTGTTCAGGCTGCCGAGATAAACATCGGCACTAGTTCCGATAACATCATCGGCATAGACAATGTGAAATTTGTCAAATTTGACTTTATCCAAGTTAAATAGGAGGGCTGAACTGCTGTCTGCAGTTGGCTTGCTTTCTTTCTGAGAGGCGAAGGCATTGATAATATAATCAAAGTTGAACGAGCTGTCGGGCAGCGTGCGGCGAATCTTCGCAGTGATTCCTTCTGCTTCAAGACTCTGAATTTCAACGGTGTTTTTCAGAAGTTTAAGCATGTTGATATCCACCGCTATGCTTTTTCCAGCAACCAAGGTATCTTTACTTTGGTCAGCTAAATAAATGTCCTCTAAAACCAGTTTTTTAGGAAAATCAATATTGATATAGCCAATTTTTACAGGAGTACCAATCTTTCCTTCTACATATTGAGTTACTTTTCCAGCAATATAGTTCTGGACGGAAGGTAGTCTGATTAAGAATACGATTAGAATAGCCAGCGCAATTATTACTCCAATAATCCACAATATTGTTTTGAAAGCAATTCGGGTAAATCTGTTCAACGTATAATTTGATTTAAGTATCTATTAATAAAAATTAAAACGGGAAAAAGTTTGCTTAGTTTTCAGATATATAACTTATATCGCCACTATTTCAGCAAACTAAGATAAATTTGCTTGTAAATGCAAGTTTAATTTATGCGTTATACCTATTAGCAAATCTTAACGGTTTTTCCATTTCCACGCAAAAGTCTTTTACAGTGGGAATGTTATAAAAACACATCAAATAATTGACCAAACCATTATTGTCGTAAAAAGTTTTTTGTTTTTTAATTTTATGGTAATAAAAGCATGAAATACCTATCAATTTATTAAAGAAATAGGTATTTAACATACTACATATTCTTATTTATTCGCTCCTGTGAGATGAGGAATGGACCATTATTCCATCAGTTTCCTGTATTTACCCCAGTTTTCAAATACGACCCATAGCCAAATAATGAAAAGTACCGCCCAGATGATTAATCCCATCTGGCTATAGAAAATCATATTATGGGTAAAAATGCCAATGAGTATCGGAAAGATAACCAATGCACCTAAAGTCCTTGTCTTTGGAAAAATAAACAATAAGCCACCCAGGAGTTCGATAATTCCGACCAGCGGCATTAGCCATTTTATCGTGGCAAAAGCTTCAAATACTTTTTTCATGTCCATATCCATTGGCGGCGTAGGCATATAATGAAAAAGTTTATCCAGCCCCGCATTGATGAATAGCAAAGCAAATAAAATGCAAAGTATATTTTTTAAGATCTTCATAACGGTCAATTTAAAATGATTATTTTACAGTTATTGTTGTAGGTGGATCAGTGCTGTTATCTTCTTTGTCTTCTTCGTCTTTGTTTGTATTTCGTTCTACGGTGATCGTACATTCTGTAAGCAATGCTGCTACAGCGCCAATTGCGGCAAAGACAGGTGCTAAGATCAAGCCTATTGCACCTATAGTGACAGGAAAGCTCATAATTTCTTTGCCATGTTTGTCCGAAATGCTGATTTTGCTAACGTTGCCCTCAGCAATGATTTCTTTGATCTTCTGTAAAAGGTTTTCACCGTTAATCTGAAATGTTTCTTTGAATCCCATAATGATATAATTTAAGTTCGCTTTAAGTTTGCTCTTATAAAGTTATTCATTTTTTTACAGGAATTTATAAAGTAATCACATTGTCTGTTGCTGAGCAATTATAAACCAAAATTTTCTTGTATCGCCTGTTGAGTATTTCGGATAAATCCGATCCAGGGTGGGTACAACCGGGAACCAAGTTCGCTATTTATAGGGTACTTCATCATAACTTCTTCGGGTATTAGACGGTATTTGTCCGGTCACTACCGAAGAAGCACCGAAGAAGCACCGAACAAGTACCGAACAAGCACCGAAGGATCTCAGAACATAATCCCGAGTTAACCATAAAAAAAGTCCCGTGCATTGCACGGGACTTTTAAAAGATTTATTGAATAGGTCTTAACCTAATGCTACTAAGCTTTCTTGAAGAATTTTAATCTTTGCTTCGGCATCTGCTTTTTTACTTTTTTCGTTTTCAACAATTTCAGGTTTAGCATTTTGCACAAACCGCTCATTGGAAAGCTTTTTGTCCACAGATACAAGGAAACCTTTTAGGTATTCCAATTCTTTCTCGATACGTTCACGCTCGGCATCTACATCAATATTATTCTCCAGCGTAACATAACATTCGTCTTTGCCTGCAAGGAAGCTTATTGCACTTGCTACTTTCTCCGAAACAAAAGTTACGCCTTCCAAGTTTGCAATCTTGGTAATGATATCAATATATTGCGCTAAATTGATGTTCGACTGTTGATTGATCGCCAAAGGCAATGCAACCTTGGGGGAAATACCTTTAGAATTACGAATATTACGAACTTCCGAAATGATCTGTTGAGCGATCGCGAAATCTTTTATTAACTGTTCGTCAAACTCCTCCGCCGTAGGATAAGAGGCTACGATAATGCAATCTTTCTCGTCTTTTACTCCAAACAATTCGTCATGCCATAATTCTTCGGTCAGGAAAGGCATGAACGGGTGTACCAGCGTGAGAATGCGCTGGAAGAAAGATTTGACCGTTTCTAAAGTTTCTGCAGAGATAGGAGAACCATAAGCCGGTTTAACCAATTCAAGATACCATGCACAGAAGTCGTCCCATACCAATTTGTAGGTTGTCATGAGTGCATCCGACAAACGATAGTGTTTGAAGTTTTCCTCGATATCGACCAGGGCTTGATTTAATCTTGCTTCAAACCAGGATGCCGCTATTTTATCCGAGTCAGAAGCTGCAGCAGTTGTAATTTCCCAACCTTTTACCAAACGGAAGGCATTCCAGATCTTGTTTGCAAAATTACGGCCCTGTACACAAAGTTCAACGTCAAAAGGAAGGTCGTTACCTGCTGGAGCAGTCAGCAACATGCCCATTCTTGTGGCATCGGCACCGTATTCATTCATCAGATCAATTGGATCAGGTGAATTACCCAGTGATTTGGACATTTTACGGCCCAGTTTATCACGTACAATACCGGTGAAATAAACATTTTCAAAAGGTAATTGTCCGCGGAATTCATAGCCCGATACGATCATGCGTGCCACCCAAAAGAATATGATATCTGGAGCGGTCACCAAATCTTGCGTCGGGTAGTAATAGTTGATTTCAGCATTCTCAGGTTCATTGATGCCATTAAATACGGAGATTGGCCATAACCATGCCGAGAACCAAGTGTCCAGGACATCTTCATCTTGACGAAGATCCGCTGCCTGAAGATTTGCATTACCTGATTTTTCTTGCGCTAATACAAGTGCTTCTTCAATTGTTTGTGCAACGACAAAGTCTTCGTTACCATCGCCATAGAAATAAGCTGGTATTTGATGTCCCCACCACAATTGTCTTGAGATGTTCCAGTCTGTCACATTCTCCATCCAGTTGCGGTAAATATTTTTGAATTTTGTCGGATGAAACTTAATCGTATCGTCCATGACATTATCCAATGCTGGTTTTGCCAGGTCTTCCATTTTAAGGAACCACTGATTGGAGATTTTTGGCTCAATGACAGCACCGGTTCGTTCCGAAGTACCAACATTATTGGTGTAGTTTTCAACTTTTTCCAATAATCCTTTTTCCTCAAGCTCTTTCTCAATCTCTTTGCGCACTTTAAAACGATCCATACCTGCATAGTGCAGGCCATTGTCATTTAGCTTTGCTTCGTCCGTGAAGATGTCCACAAATTCCAGATTGTGTTTTTTGCCTAAAGCATAGTCATTCACATCATGCGCCGGCGTTACTTTAAGGCATCCGGTACCAAATTCCAGATCAACATACTCATCTTCAATGATGTTTACTTTTCTTCCAACGATAGGCACAATGACTTGTTTTCCTTTCAGCCATGTGTAGCGCTCATCGTTTGGATTAATACATACAGCTGTATCACCAAAAATGGTCTCAGGACGGGTTGTCGCCACTACAATGTATTGGTCTGTTCCTTCAACCTGATATTTTAGGTGGTATAATTTGCCGTTTTTCTCTTTATAAATAACTTCTTCGTCGGAGATATTTGTTTTTGCTTCAGGGTCCCAATTAACCATGCGGTAACCACGATAGATCAATCCTTTATTGTACAGATCTACAAATACACGGATAACAGATTGGTATAATTCCGGATCCATGGTAAAACGTGTACGATCCCAGTCACAGGAAGCGCCAAGTTTTTCGAGTTGTTTTAGAATAATACCACCGTATTTTTCCTTCCATTCCCAAGCATGTTTCAAGAAATCTTCACGCGATAACGATCGTTTGTCAATTCCCTGTTCCTTCAACATAGCGACGACTTTAGCTTCAGTGGCGATAGAGGCGTGGTCGGTCCCCGGTACCCAGCAGGCGTTTTTCCCCTGCATACGTGCCCGGCGAATCAAAACGTCTTGAATGGTATTGTTTAGCATATGCCCCATGTGCAATACTCCAGTGACATTCGGAGGAGGCATCACAATCGTGTAAGGTTCACGTTCGTCAGGGGTGGAACGGAAAAATCCATTCGCTTTCCAATAGCTGTACCATTTTTCTTCAGCTTCTTTTGGATTGTAAGTTTTCGCTATGCTCATTTTAAATTTTTGTATTCAAACTTTTTAGGAACACAAAAGTAAGGAATTCTATGTTATTTTCCTTAGTTATCCGCTTATCTTGTTCTCAAACAAAAAGAGGCTATGAATAAAGGCTAAACTAGAGGTTTAATGAGGGGGCGTCCTAGGCATAAGTGGAGGTTATTGCAGCTACTTAAAGCATAACGTAGGATTTATACTTTTTTAATCTTTTCTTCATATTACTAAGTAATTAGCCTGTATTTCATGTAAATTAATGTAAATTTGCCTGTTTTATTTTTATTCGAAGGGATGCAACGATTTGCTAATGAGCTTAAAGCCTTAACACAATATTTTTTATTTTGGTTAATTGTCTGTTTTATAGATAGATTGATTTTTGTTACTGCTTTTTTTGAGAAAATAGGTTTTTCCAATTTTACGGAAGTTTTCAGAATTTATTACCACGGTCTGAATCTGGATTTTTCTGCTGTTTCCTACATATGTGCTTTGCCGTTTCTTGTATATTGCGTGTTAAGTTTTTTTCCAAAACTGAAACCCAAAAGACTGATCTTGGATATTTATACTATTATCGTCCTGGTTTTGTTTTTTGTGACGAGCTTTATCAATGTCAATATCTATCGTGAATGGGGCGACAAAATTTCTAAGCGCGCTATTGATGCATTTTTTGCTTCGCCTTCGGGTGCTGTAGCATCGGCAGAGTCTACGCCAGTATTTCTCCCCATCGTTGGCATGTTGATCGGCATATTTTGCGGTTATTTTCTATACCGTTGGATGTTTAAAAAGGTCTCTTTTTTCAATATCAAGTCGCCTGTTGGCAATTTTTTCAAATTAGCAATCGGGGTTTTTGTGCTTTTCACCTTTATCCGTGGCGGTTATGGAAGAGCAACCTTAAACCCTAGTAAAGCCTATTATTCCGAAGAAACATTTTACAACCATGCTGCGGTTAATACGCAATGGTCTTTTTTAAGGGATTTCTTTGCAGAAAGTACCAAACTGAAAAATCCATATAGTTACTATGGTGATCAGAAGGAGATCCAAGACAAGTTGCGTCCTGCCTTTCAAAGTCAGCCCGATTCGGCTGTTGAGGTACTTTCCACTACACGACCAAATGTCGTTATTATTATGTTGGAGAGTTTTGTTGGGGATCTTATCCAGTCTCTTGGAGGCGAAAAGGGAATTACGCCTCATATGGAAGAATTGATTAAGGGCGGTATTTTGTTCGATCATATTTATTCAGCTGCTGACCGATCCGACAAAGGCATGGTAGCGGTGCTAAGTGGTTTTCCGGCGCAGGGGCCCGAGAGCATTATCAAGTATATAGATAAACACGAAAATATGCCCGCGATAGGACAGGAGTTCGACCATGCCGGCTACGAAACATCATTTTATCATGGTGGTCAGAGCGAGTTTTATAATTTTAAATCATATATGCTGACTCATGGGATGTCGAGGGTTGTGGATAATGCTAATTTTGGGTTAGATGCAGAACGTGCCTCATGGGGGGTATATGACCATGTGGTCTTTAATCAGATGATTAAGGATTTCAGAAAGGAAAAACAACCGTTCTTCTCGACCATTTTTACCTTGATTAATCACGAACCATTTGAATTAAAACATGGTTATAAATTTGGTAATGCCACCAATGCGGATAAATTCAGAAGTACGGCAAATTATACAGATTCGGCTGTTTTTGATTTTATCAATAAAGCTAAAAAGGAAGCTTGGTATAAAAATACACTTTTCGTTATTGTGGCCGATCATGGACATCGCCTTCCCTCAGAAAAATGGGAGCTATTTCACCCCAATCGCTTTCATATTCCGCTGATCTTTTTCGGTGATGTGATCAAACCTGAATATCGAGGGAAAATATTCAATAGAATCGGTAACCAAACGGATTTGGCAGCCACTTTATTGACACAGTTGAAGCTTCCCACAGATCGTTATCATTGGAGCCGGGATTTGTTTAACCCGACTACTCCTCAGATCGCATTTTATAATTCGAAGGATGCCTTTGGTGTGATTACACCACAACAGGCGGTTTCTTTCGATAATGTAGGAAGGATTATCAATTACAGATCAAATAAAGAATATCCTGCTGGCAAAACTGACAGCTTATTGAATATCGGCAAAGCGTATTATCAAGACGTATATCGTGAATTTTTAAAATATTAGGGCTATGAAATTAAAAGGAGTATTTGCACCTTATTTTGCTGTCGCAATTCGTTTTATCTTTCTATTAGTCATCTATGCATTATTGCGGTTGGGGTTTTATGGCATCAATGCTTCCTTATTTCCTCATGTCGATGCTGGAAAGCTCCTGGTGATGTTTGCTGGTGGTGTACGCTTCGACATTGTAGCCCTGCTGTATTTGAATATTCTTTATATTGTGATGCTGACTGTTCCGGGGCCGTTTAAGGATAACCGGACCTACCAGCAAGTTGCCAAATGGATCTTTATTGTGGTCAATTCACTTGGTATAGCGTTAAACCTGATTGATTTCGCCTATTATCCATTTACACTTAAAAGGACCACCGGAACGGTGATCGACCAGTTTTCCAATGAATCCAACCTGATGAAATTGGCTTTTGACTTCTGTCTGGATTATTGGTACCTCATCATACTGTTGATACTGATTGTTTATGGTTTGATTAAATCCTACAAACTTATTCAGATTGAAAAGACTAGGAAATATAGCTGGAAGTCATTTTTGATCCAATTGCCTTTATTTTTATTGACGGCTTTTCTTTTCATCGGTGGTGTGCGTGGAGGCTGGGCGCATAGCACTCGTCCCATTACATTAAGCAATGCCGGGGATTATGTAGAGACACCAGAAGAAATGAATATTGTACTGAACACACCATTCAGTATATTGAAAACATTAAAGGCTGTCAATCTTAAGCCTGTTCATTATTATTCCGAACAAGAGCTTGAGCAGTTATACAATCCTATTCATATACCAAAAGCAGACCAGCCTTTTGCAAAGAAAAATGTTGTCGTTCTGATATTGGAGAGTTTTGCGAAAGAGCATTTTGGTGAATTGAATAAAGATATCCAAGGTGGAAAATACAAAGGTTATACACCTTTTTTGGATTCATTGATCCGCAATGCTTACACATTTACAGATACCTATGCCAATGGTCGTAAATCAATTGATGCGCTACCATCAGTCATTACGGGTATTCCTTCCGTAGGTGAGCCTTTTGTACTTTCGATATATTCTGGAAATGAAACCACCAGCTTAGCGAAGCTCTTAGGAAAAAAGGGCTATGAGACTGCTTTTTTTCACGGAGCACCCAACGGCAGCATGGGCTTTTCAGCTTATATGAAACTGGCAGGTATCCAGCATTATTTTGGTAAAAATGAATATAACAATGACGCTGATTTTGATGGTATATGGGGAATTTGGGATGAGCCGTTTTTGCAATTTGTAGCAAATAAGATCAATACTTTTCATCAACCATTTTTCGCCAGTTTCTTCTCTTTATCTTCGCATCATCCATTTAAGGTGCCCGAAAAGTATCAGGGGAAATTTCCTAAAGGACCTTTGCCCGTGCAGGAACCAATTGGATATACAGATAATGCGCTGCGTGAATTTTTTGCAACGGCATCCAAAATGCCTTGGTACAAGAATACCGTATTCGTTATCTGCGCAGACCATGCTACTGTAAGCTACCTGCCGGAATATCAAACGGCAGCAGGAGGCTTCCAAATTCCTATTATATTTTATGCACCAGGCGATAACCTAGTTGGCAAAGCGGATAAACTGGTACAGCAAATAGATATTATGCCTACCATTTTGAATTATTTGCATTACGATGAACCTTATTTTGCCTTTGGTTCAGATGCCTTCAAACCAGGTAAGGATAATTTTGTGCTGAATAACAATGCGGGGAGCTATAACCTCTATTATAAAGATTATATGATGTCTTATGATGGACTGAAAGTGACATCATTTTATGACTTAAAAAAGGACCGCTTGATGAAACAGGATCTGCTGAAACAGCATCCCGCGGTATTGGATACGATGGAGACCAAGATGAAAGCATTTATTCAGCAGTATAACAACCGCATGATTGAAAATAAGCTGACCTATAAAAAGTAGGCTGCTGGTTTTCTAGGCGGGGAACCTTGATCGAATGCTTCTGTCGATCATAAATAAAACCAAGTCGTAAATGAGGTAGATCAAGGGTAAGGTGACGATAACTAGCAGCATAAAGCCCCGGGACTTCTCGTCAAATGAACCGTTGATCAGGTAGTTGGCCAGACTGGACCAAAACCAGCAGAAGAAATAGAAGGAGCTTGGAATAATCAGGTTTCCAATTAACAGTGCATAGCGGTATTTGCCACTTCTGTATTTTAGATAGATACATCGGATATGTAGGTATAGCAAAAATAGCGATCCGATCAGCGCAAGCAGCTCAGGGTGTACCCAAAGAATTGCTTTTGCTAACAGGGAGGTCTTCAGGCCGACTTCTATATGGAACCTCTCTCTCTTTTCTACCTGATCAATGACCCAGTGCGCGATCGAATCCGTCTGTAATTTGGCAGTTCCTAGGTCCTGTGTAAGGACTTCCATGTCACCGTTTAGATGTAGATACAGGTCAATCGTGCCAAAGGAAGACCAGTATCTGGAAGGAAATAAGAGATAATCAATTTCGTATCTAGTCTGGATATCGCGTCGGTCATAACCCATATATGCGCTGTATTGAACCTGAATACTGTTTTCACCTTTGTGTAGCTTAGCGTTAAAATAAAATGCATCATTCATCGAAATACGCTTCCATTCATCTCTGTCATAACTGATTTCATAATAGCCATCCTTTAAACGTAAAAAAGGGAACTTCGAACCGGGCTGATCCATCGTCTTTGCTTTTATTTCTTTCCGATTGACAAGTACCTGATCCAATCCGTCCATATTTAAAGCGAGAAATACGAGCGGCAATTCGATATCTTGTTCAGCATGGATATTATATACAATACTGAAGTGGCTACGATAGTCCGAATAATCATCCGAGGTGTCCGCTACAAGGCGGATTTCTATACGCTCATGGGTGACTTTTACCTTACCGGCAGGAACGAGCTGTCCTGTTATGCTATGTGGAGCATAAGGATTGGCCATGTTGGCAAACAAGGTTGTTATAGTGAGTAAAAGATATGCAGCTGTTATTAAAATTTTCATTTTGTTTGATAAGGTCTACTTAATAGTCAATTCCATGTTCGCATAAGAGCTTTTACGTTATAGAAGCTACTGTATATTAAGATATGCTTGATCTTTAACAAGATGAAAGTAGAAATTAAAAGGGAGAAATTAAAAAGACGATTTATATTCGGCTATCTCTGATTTATATTCGTTAAGTAGATCGTTTCTTTCCTGAAGGTTCTTTCTGGCCCATAAGATCAGTCACTTTCAGAAAAAAAAAGACCTATACCACAAAGGGATAGGTCTTTTTTATATTTCCATACTTTATTGCGGTTTAAACACCCAACAATAAACGAGCTGGATCTTCCAATAATTGTTTTACACGAACCAAGAAGCTTACTGATTCACGACCATCGATGATGCGGTGATCGTAAGAAAGCGCAATGTACATCATTGGACGGATCACCACTTGGCCATTTTCAGCGATAGGACGTTGGATGATGTTGTGCATACCCAGGATTGCCGATTGTGGTGCGTTGATGATCGGCGTAGACATCATTGATCCGAATACACCACCGTTGGTAATTGTAAATGTACCACCAGTCATTTCATCGATCGTTAATTTGTTGTCACGCGCTTTACCTGCCAATGCAGCGATCGCTTTTTCGATTTGTTCCAATGACATGGCATCAGCGTTACGGATAACTGGAACAACCAAACCTTTAGGTGCAGAAACCGCGATTGAAACATCTGCGAAATCAGAATATACAATTTCGTTATCTTCAATACGAGCATTTACTGCAGGCCATTCAGCCAATGCAGTTGTTACTGCTTTTGTAAAGAATGACATGAAACCTAAACCGATTCCAAATTTCTCTTTAAAGGTATCTTTATATTTAGCACGTAGATCCATGATCGGCTGCATATTGACCTCATTGAATGTTGTCAACATCGCTGTTTCGTTTTTAACGGCAACTAGGCGTTTTGCGATCGTTTTACGTAATGAAGATAATTTCTCACGACGTTCGTTTCTAGAACCCGCTACAGGAGCAACTGTCGCAGCTGGGGCCGCAGCAGGTTTTGCAGCTGGCGCAGCAGCTTTAGCAACAGGTTGAGCTTTTTCGGCATCTTCTTTTGTGATGCGACCTTCTTTACCTGTTCCTTTTATTGTAGAAGGATCAATTCCTTTTTCTCTTAAGATTTTTGCAGCAGCAGGAGAAGCTGTACCAGCAGCGTAGCTGTCTGGATCTTCATCTTTTGCAGCGGCAGCCGCAACTGGAGCTGCATTTGATGCTTCTGCAGCAGGGGCAGCAGCTGGAGCTGAACCACCAGCAGGAGCAGCACCTTCTTCAATTGTACAAACAACAGCACCGATTTCTAAAGTATCACCTTCTTGTGCAATGATTCTTAAGATACCCGCTTTTTCAGCTGGTAATTCAAACGTTGCTTTGTCTGATTCCAGTTCGGCGATGTTTTCATCCATCTCCACATAATCGCCATCTTGTTTCAACCATTGTGATAAGGTTACCTCCGTGATTGATTCACCTACGGTTGGTACTTTAATTTCTAAGCTCATATATAATGTTCTTTATTGACAATTGCGTCCTATAGATAAGACGCAATTGATTTTAAATTGTTTTTATTCGAATGATTTATTTAAGATTTCTGCTTGTTGCGCAACGTGTTGTTTCATGTAACCTGTCGCTGTACTTCCACTTTCTTTACGGGCAATAAAACCTGTAAATGCAATCTCAGTACCCATTAGTTTACGGCAGTAATAAGACCATGCACCCATGTTCTCATTTTCTTCCTGAACCCAAACAAATTCTTTTGCCTTGTTGTATTTTTTACGGATTGCTTTCAATTGATCTGTAGGAATTGGGAACAATTGCTCCAATCTTACGATAGCGATATCTTTGCGTTTGTCCGCTTCTTGTTTCTCTAATAAGTCGTAGTAAACCTTACCCGAACAGAATAACACGCGTTTAACGTCTTTCGCTGCAACATTGGCATCATCGATCACCTCTTGGAAAGCTCCTTCTGTAAAGTCTTTCAATGGCGATACCACTTTAGGGTGGCGTAACAATGATTTTGGTGTAAATACAACCAATGGTTTACGGAATTCACGTACCAGCTGACGGCGCAACAGGTGGAAATAGTTAGCAGGAGTAGTACAGTTTGCTAAGATCATATTCTCATCTGCACATAACTCTAAGAATCTTTCGATACGTGCCGAAGAGTGCTCAGGACCTTGACCTTCCATACCATGAGGAAGCATCATAACCAAACCGTTAGAACGTTTCCATTTTGTCTCTGCACTCGATAGATATTGATCTACAATGATTTGAGCACCGTTATAGAAATCTCCGAATTGCGCTTCCCAAATGGTCAATGAATTTGGATTAGAAGATGCATAACCATATTCAAAGCCCAAAACAGCATATTCTGAAAGTAATGAATTATAGATAGAGAATTTATCACCCCCTTTGATATTGGCTAAAGGAACATATTTCTCTTCGGAATCTTCCAGTGTCAATACGGCATGACGGTGTGAGAATGTACCACGTTGTACATCTTGACCCGAGATACGAACACGGTTACCTTGATCCAATAATGTCGCGTAAGCCATCAATTCGCCCATTGCCCAATCGTATGAATCAGCCGTGATCATTTTGGCACGATCTTCAAACAAACGTGTAATCTTACGGAAGAATTTTTTGTCCGAAGGTAAGGTGGTGATTTCTTTCGCTAATTTTAAGAATAGATCCTTTGCAACTTTCGTTTTATCCGAAGTTGTTAATACTTCACCTTTTTTAGCAGGACGCAATCCTTCCCATGCACCTTTAAACATTGGGATCTCTTCAGTCAATACCTCAACTGTTTTAGATTCCTCAAATTTAGTTTGCAATTCAGCTTTAAATTCTTTCTCGATATTTTTAGAATACGCCTCGTCAATACTTCCTTCAGTAATTAATTTTTTAGCGTAAACTTCTTTCGGGTTCGGATGTTTTTCGATGATTTTATACAACAATGGTTGCGTGAACTTTGGTTCATCTGCCTCATTGTGTCCGAATCTTCTATAACATAACAGATCGATAAATACGTCTGTTTTATATTTTTGGCGGTATTCAACCGCTAAATTAATCGCATAAACGACTGCTTCAGCATCATCACCGTTCACATGGAACACAGGTGAAGAAGTGATTTTTGCTACGTCTGTACAGTATGTTCCAGAACGCGCATCCTTGTAGTTCGTTGTAAATCCAATCTGGTTGTTGATCACAATATGTACCGTACCGCCAGTTTTGTAACCATCGAGTTTGGACATTTGAGTTACTTCATACACGACACCTTGACCAGCAATTGCTGCGTCACCATGAATGATGATCGGTGCAATTTTGGAAGAATCACCTTCGTATTTGAAATCAATCTTAGAACGGACCATACCCTCAACGATTGGATCTACAGTTTCCAAATGCGAAGGGTTCGGTGCCAAACTTAAGTGGACAGATTTGCCATCGTTTGTTTTGACCTCAGATGAAAAGCCCAAGTGGTATTTTACGTCACCACCAAAGTTTACTTCAGGATCATCAGCGTAAGTCTTACCTTCAAATTCAGAGAATACTGATTTGTAAGATTTACCCATGATATTAGTCAATACATTCAGACGGCCACGGTGAGCCATACCGATAACAAATTCCTGGATACCGATTTCTGCACCTTTTTCAATGACTGAATCTAATGCTGGGATTAAACTTTCCGCACCTTCCAATGAGAAACGTTTTTGACCTAAAAACTTAGTGCCTAAAAAGTTTTCGAATACAACGGCGTGGTTTAATTTGTTTAGGATTCTCTTTTTTGTGTCCAAAGAGAATTTTGGCATGTTACGGTCCGCTTCCATGCGGTCCTGTAACCATTTAATTTTCTCTGGGTTACGGATATATTTGAATTCTGCACCAATAGAACGGCAGTAAGTATCCTCCACCAATTGACGGATGTCTTTTAATGTTGCTGGACCTAAACCGACCTCAACACCTGCATTAAAAACGGTGTTCATGTCTGCTTCAGCAAGACCAAACGTTTCTAATTCCTTGCCAGGATAGTATTTACGTCTTTCACGAACAGGGTTAGTGTGTGTGAATAGGTGGCCGCGATCGCGGTAGCCATTGATCATGTTAAGCACATTGATTTCTTTCAATACGTGCTCAGGAGTAGCCTCGCCTACTGAACTTGTTGTTCCACCAGCATTTTGACCGAAATCAAAACCTTCAAAGAATTTTTGCCATCCGAAATCTACCGATTGGGGATCTTGCTTGTACGATTGATATAAGCCATCGACATAAGCCGAATCAGCATTACTCAAATATGTCAGATTGTCCATTTACAATTAAAACTATGAAATTTGTCAAAGTTATGAATAAAAAAAGAGTTTCTAATACTGAAATTGAATAATTTAATCAATAAATCTATCCAATTCTTAACATTTTTAGCAGGATTTAAAAGAGGCTTCCAGCGCACTACAAATTTATTTTCTATTGGAATTATTTATTTCTGCCGAAGATTTATTTAGCCAATATTTCATCCAGTTTGGGTAGTCCATTTGGGAAATGTGTTTTGATCAATTTTTGCCAGTCCAATGCTTTATTGTCTTTTTCGCTTGTTCCCACTCCGGCGACATGTGACCACTGACCGTACACCGTTGCCGGAGAATAGTCCAATAGGTGTTCTTCGTACCAGGAAGCGCCACGAAGCCAGTTGACCCGATATTCATGCACCAAATAACTGGCTGCAATCAGGCGCGCCTGATAGGGGATATAGCCTGTTTTTTGCAACTGGATCATCACACTGTTGATAAAATCATGTTCCGTATGGCCTGATTTCCATTTTTCAAATAATTCATCATTCCCTTCCAGTGCCAAATGATCCTGTTGTGTACCGTTTTTGGAGCCCTGTGGTTTAAAAAATATATTTGGATATTTTTTAAGCATAAACCTAAAATAGTCGCGCCAGAGGAGAATGTCGATGATTTTTTCAAATCGTTTATCCTTTTTGCCTTCACCCAGCTTTTTGATATTGTTGTACAATAGAATGGGCGATAAAGCTCCGGATGCTATAAAAGGGCCTAGAATTAGCGGATCTTGTTCGGTTTCAGGATAGGTTGACAATACCGCATGCATAATGCTGAGGGCGGTATCCTCACCCCCGAGAATATAAATATCATTAACAGATTTGATTTCCTCTTCCGAATAGCCTAGATCTTTCAATGAAGGAATTTTGGTGTCCTCAAGATGTGGCGGGGTAAGGAAATTGGTCGGAAATGGAATAGGTTGCCGAACCAAACTTTCCCGCTCGACTTTTTTCTTGAAAATCGAAAAGCCATTGGGTATATCCTTGATCGGAAAAGGAAGGTCTTCTTTATGGTAAAGGGTATGACCTATGAAATGACGTAGATTTATTTTGCTGCTCCAAAGCTCACTTTCTACTTTTTCAGAAATAGATGTTTCTCGAAGTGCAACTTCGCGATGGTGATAGACCTCATTGACTTGATATTTTTGGGCAATACGTGGAATGATATCTTCAGGCTTACCGATATAGGTCAGCAGATCACTACCATGGCTTTTTAATTTTTCTTTTAAGGCAGTGACAGCTTCGATAACAAAGGCCGCCCGCAAGACACCTGTATTTAAGGTGCCAAATTGATTACGGTCAAAATATCGGGGATCAAAACAGTATACCGGGATGATAAATGAACTTTTTTCAGAAGCTTGATAAAAAACCTCATTGTCATGAAGTCTTAAATCATTTCTAAACCAGATCATTGTAGCCCTTTTGTCCATAGAGGTGAAGATAAATACTTTTTAGTGCAGCCTATTTTCAGAAGATTTACAAATATAGAAGGATATTGTGTTCTTGAAAGTATTTATGCGTGAATTGACAAAAAAAGGACAATGGCCGCACCTGTCCGGCTGCTTTGATCTATTTTGGTTAGGAAAAAATAAAAATAGTGTTAAACTTATTCAATGTTTCTCTGTTCTAAAATCAGGGAATTATGATATTTGTGGGTTATTACTGTTGCTCTGGATGCAATCGGAGCAGAATATTAAAAGCGGAAGAAAAACATGGAAAAAATAGCTGCATCACCGATGAAACCATCCTAAGAATTTTGTTCATTTAAAGGGGCGAGATGATAATAAATAGAGACAGAATACGAGGAAGAAATGGTCGTGTTGGATCGTTCGCAATAATACGGGCGAATAATTGAGCATGATGGTTCATAGCCATAAAAAATAGAATTTGATGAAAAAGGTTTTAATCAGCGGGCTAAATACCTATCTGGGGCGACGGGCATCCTGTTATTTGCAATCCAGAGATTTTGATGTGACGGGATTGGTGCGCAACTTATCCCTTTTTAATAAAATAGTGAAGGAAAAGGTGACGGCAAAGCTTTTTGAACTAGATCTGTTACGAAAAGGGGAAGCTTTTGAGAAATTTCAAATCACCGATCTCAATTTTGGGATCTATTTTACACAGGTTCCTTCGCTTGATAATGATATTCAGCTTCAGCTTGAATTGCTGGGTCTACGTAATTTTGTGGAAATCTGTAAACGGGCCGGAAATAACCGTGTCATTTATGTCGCCCGGCTAATGGATGAACATTTTCTGGAACCAGTGCGCAATCTGCTTGAAAATTTACGTGTCCAATATACGATTGTGATTAAAAGCAGCGTAGTGGGGAAGGAAAGTGTTTTAAATCGGATTTTTACGAAACTCGCCAAGCGGCAGACCATATTTTATTGGAACTGGGTGGCTTCTCTAAAGTTTCGACCGCTGCCTTTACTCGATGTATACCGATGGTTAAGGGAAATGCCATGGGAAAATAATTTTATATCAGAGGTTATTTACCTTGGTGGAAATGAGGAAATGACATTTAGAGGTTTGTTTTATCACTTTTTGACCTGTACTTCGGAAAGTCAGAAAAGGGAGATAGGTGTCAACAAATTCTTTGCTAAACTCTTGCTGACTAGATTGAATGATATCAATAAAGAAGATATTGACGAGTTTAGAAGAGTACTTTATTATGAAAAGAATGTCGATAATTCAACTTGGCAGAAGGTTCAGCCATTTGAATTCACGCCCCTGAAGGCCTATGTCTGCATGGATACATAGTTTAAGCGGAGGTTTTTTCTTTATAGCCGGTTTAATAAATTATTCTGTTAAATTTGTGGATTAACGTGTTGAAGCAGATTTAATATATGGGATACAATAGTTTAGAAGCGTGTGTTGCCGATCTTGAAAAACATGGTCATTTAATCCGGATCAAAGAAGAAGTAGACCCTTATCTGGAAATGGCCGCAATCCACATGCGGGTGTTTGATGTTGAAGGCCCGGCACTGTATTTTGAAAATATTAAAGGTTCGGAGTTTCCGGCTGTATCCAATTTATTTGGAACGCTGGATCGTTCGAAGTTTATGTTTCGGGATTCGCTGGACCACCTGAAGAAATTGGTCGACGTGAAGATGAATCCTGCAGCGGTACTGAAAAATCCTTTTCAATATATTGGTTCGTCCATGACCGCTCTGGGAGCGCTACCTTGGAAAAAGAAGTCCGGTGCCCCTATACTTCATGGCAAAACCTCGATCAGTAAACTTCCGCAGATTGTCAACTGGCCAATGGACGGTGGCGCGTTCGTTACCATGCCACAGGTTTATACGGAAGATGTGGCCAAACCTGGAATTATGCAGGCCAACTTGGGTATGTATCGTATCCAGTTATCAGGCAATGATTATGTGAAAGACCAAGAGATTGGTTTGCATTATCAGTTACATCGTGGGATAGGGATCCACCAAACAAAAGCCAATGCGCTCGGTAAACCTTTAAAGGTGAGTATCTTTGTTGGTGGGCCGCCAGCTCATCCTTTGTCGGCTGTGATGCCTTTGCCCGAAGGACTCTCTGAAATGATTTTCGCAGGAGCATTGGGGAATAGGAGATTTCGTTATTTCTATGATGATGAAGGATTCTGTATTTCGGCAGATGCTGACTTTGTGATTACCGGAACTGTCTACCCGAACGAAAATAAACCGGAAGGTCCTTTTGGTGATCACATCGGATATTATAGCTTAACCCATCCGTTCCCATTGATGAAAGTACACAATGTGTACCATAAGAAAAATCCGATTTGGTCATTTACAGTGGTGGGGCGTCCACCGCAGGAAGATACCAGTTTTGGAGCCTTGATTCACGAAATCACGGGAGCAGCTATTCCAAAAGAAATTTCAGGACTTCATGCTGTCAATGCCGTTGATGCGGCGGGTGTGCATCCACTACTTTTTGCAATAGGTTCTGAACGTTATACGCCGTACCAACGTGTGGATCGACCGCAGGAAATTTTAACGATAGCGAATCAGATACTCGGTAAAAATCAGCTTAGTCTTGCTAAATATTTGTTTATTTCAGCACATGAAGATAATCCGCAATTGGATATCTACGATATTCCAGCGTTTTTTGGACATATCCTTGAGCGAATAGACCTAACTCGTGATATCCATTTTCAGACAAATACAACAATAGATACCTTGGATTATTCTGGCGATGGACTGAATGCGGGGTCAAAGGTGGTCTTTGCTGCGGCCGGGACAAAGAAGAGAACACTGGGACGTGAATTACCGGCTAATTTTGACCTGCCGCGACCTTTCAATCAGGCAAAATTTGTTATGCCGGGTGTTGTGGCGATCGATGGCCAAGCGTTTTCTACCTATGCGCATGAATCGAAGATTATAGCGGAATGGTGCCAGATGGCGGCTGGACTTTCCTGGGAAGGTTTCCCATTGATCGTTTTATGTGATGATGCTCATTTCACCGCAGCAACGGTTAATAACTTTGTCTGGACAACGTTTACACGCAGTAATCCTGCATTCGATATTTATGGAATAAATAGTTTTACAGCCTTTAAACATTGGGGTTGTGAGGGGCCGCTTATTATCGATGCCCGGACAAAGCCGCACCATGCACCCGCATTGATTAAAGATGAATCTGTAGAAAGAAGAGTCGATCAGCTTGGTGCAAAAGGAGGTTCGCTGCACGGAATTATTTAGAATGGATTAATACTTGTCAGTTCAGGTTAGAACCCGTCGATTTAAATTAGATTTTTATAAAGAACATCATCATCATGAAAACAGAAGAATTGTTGAATAAATCAAAGGAAGGTGAATTGCAGTTTCAGGAAGTATTGGAGCATATTGCCGATCAGTACAATTATCGTGCTAGTGCTTTTCAGAATGGAACACTGAAAAATTCAAAGGAAGAAAATCAGGGCAGTGCAAAAGTTTTCTATTTTGCAAAATTGAATAATCTCTCACCAGAAGAAACTTTGGGCCTGTTTGCTGAGCATTATCAAAATGTACTCGACAATCCGACTGGAGAAGGACATCAGAATATACGTCAATTTATGTCTAATGGTTGGGACGCTGTGTTATTTGAGCAGGAAGTACTAACAAAAAAATAAGAAGTCCAGCTGTAAGGTGAAAGCCTTCGGTGGAACAAGAGCACTTCCTTTCGCAGTGGTTTCAATTGAAATTGCGCAAATTAGGGGGGAGTCGTAGAAAATGGAAAGGGCGGTATACTATTGTTACCGCCCTTTTGTGTCAGATATCTTGTTGACTGTTCAGCTAGCTTAAGGCTTGCTTTCGCAATCCTGTTCTTTATTTCCGCCAAAATAAACCATCCAGCAAATGCCGAATTGATCCTGAAAAGCACTGTATAGTTCGGCAAAAAATGTTTCTCCGAGCGGCATTTCAACAACCTTTGCGTTGGTACTTAATGCGTCATACAATGTTTTTGCCTCTGCTGTGCTTTCACACATCAGCATGACGTAGCTGTTGTTTCCCTGAATATATTGTTGACCAAAAGCAGGAATGACATCAGCTCCCATCAGCATGCTATCTCCATTGATAGAAATTGCTGTATGGCAGATTTTGTTTTTTGCCTCATCTGGAACAGGTGGCATTTGTGGATCAGCGGGGATATCTCCGTAGCGCATGTAGCCCGGGTTTTTTGTGTTGAAGACTTTTTCATAAAAGTTGAATGCTTCTTCACAGTTTCCGTTGAAATTTAAATAAGCGTGTAATTTTGCCATGATTTCTAATTTTTGAATATAATGATTACTTCTTTTTCTCAAATTGTCATGCTCATCGGGTCGAGGTAAATTTCCCTGAGGATGCTTTGATAAAATTAAGCTGAAGTTTTCTTAAAAATCTTGCCTTAAGGCAAGATTTCAGAAAGTAGTCTTCTATTCATTGAAATGGGCTAATTTCCGTGGACAATTTCTTTGCGGATACGGCTTAAGGAAGTGTCGGTAATGCCCAGATAGGAGGCAATATGTTTTAAAGGAGCCTGTTGTATCAATATTGGTTTTTCTTTGATTAACCGCAGGTAACGCGTAGTGGCAGGTTCTGTAATCATGGCAATCGCTCTATTTTTACTATGGACAAGCTCTTTAGCCATCCAGGAGCGTCCCCACTCCCTAAATTCAGGAATCTGATGAAAGAGTTCCTGAAAATCTTCAAATTTTATTTTCCAAAGACGGGTTTCCATGAGCGCCTGAATATTTTCCACTGTGGGGCTGCGTTGAAAAAAAGAAGCTACTTCAATGACGACATCATTGTCGCTGCAGAAACCAATTGTAACTTCATTGCCTTCATAATCATGTAAATAGGAACGCGTAAGTCCATACTCTATCAAGTAGTAAGCATTTGAAACCTGCCCTTTGGTCAATATAAAATCGCCCTTCTTGACTGTTATGGCTTCATGTTTCTCCGTGATGGCATTTAATTCTTGTGGCGTGAGCGCAAGCTCGCTATAGAAAGTTCTAATTAGATCCATGTCCTGGTTATTTGATTACGAAGTTAATTTAACGATAAATCTGGAGACCAATTGTTAAACTATTGTGTGATTATTGTAAATAAATAAGTGTTTCATTGATAATTTTGTTTGTTTTAAAAGTATTTTTTAGTAAAAACACAATAAATATTAAAAATCATTATGAATTTAATTTTTAATTGTTTTACTTTGTATCAATAACATAATGTAAAAACGAAATATTTAAAATTTTCATAATATGTGTGGAATTATTGGCGCTTTTGAATTAAAGCAACCTGCAAGCTCATTGAGATCTCAAGTATTAGAAATGTCAAAACGTATTCGTCACCGTGGTCCTGATTGGTCGGGCATATTTACGGGTGACAAAGCCTTATTGGCACACGAGAGATTAGCTATCGTTGATCCCAAATCGGGAAGTCAACCTTTGTACAGTCCGGATGGAAAAGTTGTACTAGCTGTTAATGGCGAAATCTATAACCACCATGAATTAAGAAATAGTCTTCCTGATTATGAGTTTTCGACACAAAGTGATTCTGAAGTTGTGTTGGCTTTATATTTAGCGAAAGGCCCCTCATTTGTTGATGAATTAAATGGCATTTTTGGTTTTGCATTATATGATTCACGTGACGATTCTTTTTTTGTTGCACGTGACCATATGGGTATTATCCCCTTATATTATGGCAAGGATGAACGAGGGCAATTATTTGTTGCGTCAGAATTAAAGTCATTGGAGGGTTTCTGTGCGACGATCGAACAATTTCCTCCGGGACATTATCTTTATAGCAAAACGGGGGCAGTTCCGCAGCGCTGGTACCAACGCGACTGGGAAAGTTATGATGCCGTCAAAGATAAGGAGACCGATATCGCTGTTTTACGTAAAGCGTTAGAAGATGCTGTGCACCGCCAGTTGATGTCGGACGTTCCTTATGGTGTGCTTCTGTCTGGAGGATTGGATTCATCCGTTATTGCTGCGGTAACGAAGAAGTTTGCATCCAAGCGGATTGAAAGCGACGATCAGGAAGAAGCATGGTATCCTCAGCTGCATTCCTTTGCGGTGGGGCTGAAAGGCGCGCCAGATTTAATTGCCGCACAGAAAGCTGCAGATCATATCGGAACGATACATCATGAGATCAACTTTACCATTCAAGAAGGATTGGATGCAATCCGTGACGTGATCTATCATTTGGAGACTTATGACGTCACTACAGTGCGTGCTTCCACACCGATGTATCTATTAGCACGTGTGATCAAATCGATGGGCATCAAAATGGTGTTGTCGGGTGAAGGTTCAGACGAGCTTTTTGGCGGATATCTTTATTTCCATAAGGCGCCTAATGCACGGGAATTTCATGAAGAAACGGTACGTAAGCTGAAAAAGCTTTACCTATACGATTGTCTGCGGGCAAATAAATCACTTGCAGCCTGGGGGGTAGAAGGACGTGTGCCTTTCTTGGACAAAGAATTTATGGATATTGCCATGCGTATCAACCCTTCGGATAAAATGATCCGTGACGGAAGAATGGAAAAATGGGTGGTACGTAAAGCCTTTGAAGACTATTTGCCAGAAAGTATTGCATGGCGCCAGAAAGAACAATTTTCTGACGGTGTGGGCTACAGCTGGATCGACACGCTGAAAGAGCAGGCAGAAAGCAAAGTGTCCGACCAGGAATTTGCTGAGGCCTCGGTACGATTCCCGATCAACACGCCGAAAAATAAAGAAGAGTTTTTATACCGGACGATTTTTGAATCACATTTCCCCTCAGCAGCGGCAGCGCAAACTGTTCCTTCGGTAAAATCTGTTGCATGCAGTACCCCAGAGGCATTGGCTTGGGATGCTTCTTTCCAGAATCTGAATGATCCTTCTGGCAGAGCTGTGGCTTCAGTTCATCAAGAGAGCTATGAGAAATCCAAAGTAGAAGCAGTGTAAATAATCAACCATCACATTTTATATTTAGTAAAGCCCAGGAAGATTCTTCCCGGGCTTTTTTATGTTTTTTCTTTAAGCTTTTTTAGCGAAACAGGGATAATTAATTTGAGGAGAATGAAAAAGAATGTGTTTTTTTAAATATTCTTTAGTAATTTTCGGGAAAACCAATCACAAGGAACTTTGGGTTTCTAAATTAACTATAGGTGGTCAAAGCAGCTTCTTTTCCCGAGTCTTTTTTTAGGCGATGAATTGAATGCGCGAAGAAGTAGATCGCGATTGTGGTGTTAGCTTATTAACGGATAATTATAAAATAAATAATGATATACATGAAGATAGGTTCAATGAAACAGCGTAAGATGAAATCTTTGGGACTTGCATTGCTATTATTGGGTACGGGGAGTGTATTTGCTCAAAATAAAGAAGCAATGGTCACCTCGATTGTTCAGGAAGCAAATGCAAATTCACAATTGGAAAAGTATGCGTTTGAGCTGATCGATATGATCGGTCCCCGTCTTGTCGGAAGTCCGCAGATGCAGCAGGCGCATGATTGGGTGGTTAAAAATTATAGCGCACTTGGAGCTGAAGCACGTAATGAAGCGTATGGTGAGTGGCGTTCATGGGAACGAGGGACTTCACAGGTGACGATGACCTATCCGAGAATTAAATCTTTAGAAGGTACACAATTGGCGTTTAGTCCTATGACAAAAGAGAAGGGAATAGAGGCTGAGGTGGTGGCTATGCCGCTATTTGGTTCCCAGTCCGATTTTCAGTCTTGGCTTAAAACGGTAAAAGGTAAGATTGTACTGATTGGGATGAATCCCATATCGGGAAGGTCAGATGCCAATTGGAAGGAGTCTGCTTCTGTTAAAGGCTATGAAAAATATCAATCCTTAAAAAATGATCAGTTAAAAAAATGGGAGAGTAGCATGTCCTATACGGGAAGTACCCGCCGGACACTGCCTTTGGCGTTGGAAAATGCAGGAGCAGTTGGCGTAATTGATTCGTATTGGACCGAATTGCCGGGTATTACGCGGGTATTTGATGCAAAGTCCAAAAAGATTCCGGTATTTAATGTCGGATTGGAGGACTACGGTTTGTTATACCGCATGGCGGAGCATGGCATCAAACCACGGGTATCCCTGCAGGGAAATTCAAAAGAGCTGGGAATATCAAAAACATACAATAGTATTGCGGAGATCAAAGGCAAGGAGAAACCAAATGAATATGTCGTACTTTCGGCACATCTGGATTCTTGGGATGGCGCTTCGGGTGCTACTGATAATGCGACGGGGGTAATTACGATGATGGAGGCTGTCCGTATTTTAAGAAAGGTTTATCCAGAAAATAAAAGAACCATTTTAGTCGGGAACTGGGGAAGTGAAGAACAGGGGCTCAATGGCTCTTCTGCATTTGTGGAAGATCATCCTGAGATTGCCAAAAATATACAGGTGGTGTGGAATCAGGATAACGGAACAGGTCGCATTGTTCGTATAGGGGGCAGTGGCTTTGAAAAATCGTATGAATATATCAGCCGTTGGCTGCAATATTTGCCTGAAGATTTTCGTAATGAAATTCAGACCAGTTTTCCGGGGATGCCGGGAACAGGCGGGAGTGATCATTCTTCTTTTGTTCAAAAGGGAATCCCTGCTTTCGGTCTTTCTTCCACTTCCTGGGACTACGGTAAAGTGACTTGGCATACCAATCGGGATACCTATGATAAGATTGTCTTTGACGAGGTGAAGCAAAATGCCATTATTGTGGCGATTTTGACCTATCTCGCTTGTGAAGAGCCGGCTTTGGTTTCACGGGAAAAAATCGTATTACCAATTGATAAAGAAGGTAAGCCGATGATCTGGCCAACAAACCTTCAATCGAAAAGAACCAGCGGCAATTAGTTATGAAACAACTCATCTTCGTCTATCTGTTTCTCGTATGTGGTCTTTTTTCGTTTGGACAGGTTTCCTTTACCAATTTGGAAAAGTACAGGACCGAATGGGTGATCCTTCGTGAAAATGATCGGTCTTTGGTGGGGATACGCAGTTTCACGTCGAATGCTGTAAAATATTACTTAGCGGTAGATCCTACTACGCTGCAAACGCGTGTAGTAGGTGACCGGTCTGTCCAGGTTATCAGCAAAGATGCTGCTCGGGTTGCTAAAAGTCTGCGTGGTTCGGTCTATGAAAGTTGTTTCTCCCTGGTTAGGAAAACCGAGAATAACTTACAGGATGCTGGTTTGAATTTTAGACTTCCCAAAGAAGCAGGTATTAATCTGACGATTGATTTATGTCCTTCCCATAAACCTTTGGACAAAGTTATTTTTGAAGACCTCATCCTTGCATTTAAGGGAGTCGATAGTTCCTTGCCATTGGCTGTTTCTGTTTCGGGTAAATGGATGTTGAACCATGCAGCTGATTTAGAATGGCTCAAATCATTGGATACAAAAGGGGTGAAGATTACCTGGATCAATCATACGTATGACCATATTTTTAATAATAGCCCCCTAACATCCAACTTCCTGCTCTCTAAAAATACCGATCTACGCTATGAAGTGTTGGAAAATGAGAAACTGATGCTCAGGAATGGTCTTATACCTTCGGTATTTTTTCGCTGTCCAGGCTTGGTTTCCGATCGGAGTATCATCGAACGGCTGTTGTCTTATGGCCTTATTGCGGTTGGTTCAGATGCTTGGCTGGCTAAAGGGCAGCAGGCCAAAAATGGAAGTATTGTCCTCATACATGGTAACGGAAATGAGGAGCTTGGGGTGCATGACTTTATCAAATTGCTTCAGACAGAATCTGCGGCAATAAAAGCGAAGCATTGGACATTGTATAGTTTATCGGCGGGCTTGGATGAGGAGCCGTATTAACTATTGAAAAACTTGTTTTTAAGGATCGCCTTTCCTTTGCGTAGCTGGATAGCGTGGTAGATGCTTGGGATATCGTTAGACCAGTTTCTGAGCGTCAAAATAATAGCAATGATTTCCAGACGTGTAAGAAGGCCTAGCCAGATCGTTAACTGAAATAAGATTGTTGATTGGCAATGTAGGAGTAATTCAACTAAAAGGGCGAATAAAAATAACGTCCATATCTTTGCTCCAAAGGAGTGTGTTGCGATTTCTTTTTTAAATTTTACAAAGCTAATGATGTAGGTTAGCATCTCTGATCCTATCAGGATCAAAATCAATGTGGCATTATCCATAAAAAATTGGGGACAGCTCAGGTAACTTACTAATGAGACACAGGCAAAAAACAGGAGATCAACACTGGAGTCCCATCGACGTAACAGTGCGGTAGAAACAGCTAGCCTACGGGCAATAATGCCGTCAAATACATCGCTCAATAATCCGATCACAAGAAATGAAATAGCATACCATTTAAAATGATCCACCTTAAGCCAGTAAAAGAACAACAGAAGCAGTCCTAAGACAAGGCGGAGTATAATCAGGGCAAAAGGAATGTTCTTTTTCAAAGTATGTGGATAATTGGGTTATACGTTGCTATTAAAGATACTTATTGTACATTATAAAACCAAAAAGGCACCTTTCATATTGAAAGATGCCTTTTTGATTTTATTGTTTTCCAAAGTTTTAGGATGGGTTTTTGAGATGCTGATTAAAATAGTCAGCAATTTTTTCGTACATGTGGATACGGTCTTTACCCATTACATTATGTTCATGGGTAGGGTAGAGGAAGTAATCTATCTGCTTGCCGGCTTTGATACAAGCTTCTAAAAATTCCATGCTATTTTGCTGTACAACGACCGGGTCCTGTGCGCCCTGGATGATCAATAATCGTCCTTTTAGCTGATCGGCTTTATTGAGCAAGGAAGTCAATTTATAGCCTTCCGGATTTTCCTGCGGCGTGTCCATATAGCGTTCTCCATACATAACCTCGTAAAATTTCCAGTCAATTACAGGGCCTCCGGCAACGGCAGCTTTGAAGATGTCGTTGTGGTGCAACATAAACGAAGTCGTCATAAAACCGCCAAAACTCCAGCCGAAAATTCCCATGCGCTGTTGGTCAACAAAGGATTTTGACTTAAGGAACTCAATTCCTTTCATCTGGTCGGCCATTTCGTTTTGACCAAGGTTGCGATGTGTGGCGGTGTAGAAATCACGGCCTCTGTAGTTTGTGCCACGATTGTCCATCGTAAAGACAATATAACCCTGTTGAGCCATGTACATATCAAAATAACCTGCTCCCCCTAGCCATTTATTGGAAACGAGCTGCGAATGTGATCCGCCATATAGGTAGTACATGACCGGATATTTTTTTGCGGGATCAAAATCATTTGGATAAATGATACGTCCTGTTAATGGGTATTTTCCATCCGCGGATGTCAATTGTACAAATTCGATTTTAGGATCATTAATTTTTCCGGAAAAAGGGTTTTCTGCATGAACTAAAGTTGTTTCCTTAGCAGATTTAACTTCCTTGATCTGAATTTTATTCGGTGTTTTTAAGTTGCTATATTGATCATAGATATATTTGCCATCGTCACTTAAAGAAGCATGGTGTATACCCGATTCATTGGTTAATTGAGTCGTTTTTCCTGATTTTAGATCAACTTCGAATAACTGGCGATCCAAACCATTATTGGTTACGCCGGTATAACTTACTTTGTTGCCATCGGACGAGAAGTCGAGTAATGTTTCCATGACAATGTCTTTATGGCCTAATTTTTTAATCAGATTGCCCTCGGTATTGTAAAGGTAAAGCTGATTGTAGCCGTCTTTATCGGATTGATAAAGGAATTGATCCGGTTTGTTTGGCAAAAATGTCAACGGATTTTCTGGTTCCACCCAGGTTGTTGCGGTTTCCTCAAACAGGGTTTTGACCAAGGAACCGTTTTCAGCATTGTATTTGTTGACTTTAAGGTCGTTTTGACCACGGTTGAGGAGTCCGACGTAGATGTATTTTCCGGATGGATCCCAGGTAACCATGGTTAAATATTGCTCCGAATGCTCGCCGGTTTGAAGGGTTACTTTTTGTCCGGTCGTGGTATTGTAAACGACCAAAGAAACTTCTTCTGACTTTTGGCCTGTCATCGGATATTTTATCCATTTGATGTCGGCGATTTTTGAACTCCATTGCGGTAATGGATAGTTGGCAACCATCGTTTCATCTTTACGGTAGTAAAGTAATTTGTCATTTTGATTGTTCCACCACATTCCTTTCTTGATGCCAAATTCCTGGCGGTGTGTATAATCGCTTCCATTGACAATCCCTTTGTCGGTGTCGTTCGTTACAGGAGTAATTTTGCCGCTCTTGTCAACAATCACAATGTTATTGTCGACTAAATAGGCAATTTTTGAAAAATCAGCGCTTAACTCGCGGTTAGCTCCTTTGTTGTCATTGCCAATAAAGCTTTCAATATTTTTTGATTTAATGTTGTAAGCTACAGAATAGGTTTTATCTTTTCCATCGATCTGGAGTAATAAGGAGTTTCCGTCACGCCATTTATAGTCATAGGGAAATTGACGCAGATTGAAAGTTTCGTTCGGAATGGCCGCTTTTAATGCTGTTTCGAGATCTGCTTTAGTGACCAGATTCGTTTCATTCCATTTGCCAGCGGCACTTTTGGATAGCAGATTTTGATACGATTTATCGAGATAGGAGAAGCTGTTGGATTTTGGGATCCACGATGCTCCAGCTATCGATGCCGGTGCATAGGTGCGGGGGCCAAAGACGGTTTCTTCTAAATTAAGGTTGCGTTGTGCATAGCTGCTGATGGAGCTTGCCAACAAGAAGAATAGCGCAATTCTTTTCATTAAACTTTAATATTGAGTGAATGTGTTTATACTCAACGGCATAATTGAGCCTGTTATCTGTGGTTATTTGCGCTTCATTGATCTACTCAGCTTGAGCTTAGCAGCCTGCTGCGGTAGGAAATTATGGGCACAAACAGCTCATTACATTCCGTTTGTTTTTAATTTTATAGGGCTAAATTAGGGAAATAGCCCTATAAAACCTAGTACAGAATTGTTGCTTTTCTAACTAAAATTGCTTGCTGCAAACCTATAGTTTACGTAGCCAGATGTTTCTGAACTGCACCAGATCACCGTGATCTTGCAATATAATTGGACCTGGGCCATGGCTTATTTGCTTTGGCAGCCCGATATATTCTGTTGTACCGTCGATTTGGGTGTTGTTTTGTACAACGACTCCATTATGTAAAACCGTTACCGTTCCTTTGCTGGTCAATATTCCGTCTTTATTGAATTGGGGGGCCTTGTAAATGATATCATAGACGTGCCATTTGTCCGGAGCAATTACTTGTGCCAGCGGTGGACGTTGTTTGTAAAGACTGCCTGCGCCGCCATTGACATAGGTTGGGTTGTTATTGTTGTCCAGTACTTGAATTTCATAAAGTCCTTGCAAGAAAATGCCGCTATTGCCTCGGCCCTGACCCTCGCCTTTGATTACTTCGGGGCTTTTCCACTCCACATGTAACTGGAAATCTGTAAAATTTTCGGTGGTTTCAATAGCTCCAGCGCCCGGTTTCACTTCGAGTACGTTGTTGGCGACAGTCCAGCTTGCTTTCCCTTTTTCGCTTTTCCATTTGCTGAGGTCCTTGCCGTCAAAAAGGACAATAGCATCGCTTGGAATACCATGATTGATCGTTAATGTCGGTGGCACCGGACTATAATATTCGGTGTCGCTGGGTTTCATATTTGTTTGGGCCTGTAATGCAGTGGCACCAAATAAGAGCGTTGTTGCTATCGCTGATGATAAAGAAAAGTTCATCTGTTGGGTTTTTGGTATGCCTAAATATACAAATAATCCCACTTGTTTGGAACAATTTCGTTAGGTTTGTGCATGGCAACCATTTTACAGACAGTATCGCTGAAAGAAGCAAGGTTCTATGCACCTATAGGTTACTATGAAGAAGAACAGGTACTTGGCAATGAGTTTTTTGTTTCTATTGACGTATGTTTTCCATTTTTAAATGCAGAAACGGAGAATTTGAAAAATACACTCAATTACGAGGAGCTTTACCAGATTACCGCCGGCGTTATGCAGCCTAAACGCAAGCTGCTGGAATCTGCAGCTGCAGAAATACTGGATCAGATTAGGGAAAAGGTTACACATGCGGTTACAATTGAGGTTGTGATACGTAAATCGAATCCGCCTTTCGGAGGAGATCTTTCCTGCTCCCAGGTTAGCCTCAAATATTTTAAGGATTAAAACTAAACTGGACCAGCTGTATATCGACCGAAGATCTAGGTTTGCAGCCGGTTACCTGATAGTCTTAAATGAACATTATGAATATTTACGATCTCGTCATTGCTGATAAGGAAAAGATAGCCTTGGAAGACGTTTTCTTAGAAGAAGAAAGCCGTCGGAAACTCCATCAGCTGATTAAAGAACATCGTTATATAAAAGAGCTTTCACAATACGGTCTGCCGGTTAGCAATAAGATTTTATTGCACGGTTATTCTGGCTGCGGAAAGACAACAACAGCCAAGGCTTTGGCTACAGCACTGGAAAAGCCGATCTATGTGTTGAATCTGAGTAATCTCATTTCTTCGCGTATTGGGGAAACTTCGCAGCATATTAAACAGGTTTTTGATAAGGCGGGGCGTGAAAAAGCAGTCCTATTTTTAGACGAATTCGATCAGATCGGAAAAGCGCGGATCAGTGAGGAGAAGGATGTGGGAGAGATGCGCCGTCTCGTGAATACCATTATTCAGCTAATCGATTATTTTCCGGCTGAGGCTGTGTTGATTGCAGCAACCAATCATCCCGAAATATTGGACACAGCCATTATCCGGCGTTTTCAGCTTCGTCTAGCTTTTGAGTTGCCGACAGTGATACAGCTGGATGCTTACTATGATAAACTATTTAAACCGTTTCCGCATTATTCAGATGGTGTACCACGACGCTATGGAATATCCTATGCGGAAGCCAAGGACTATATTTATGATGCAGTCAAATCCTTATTGATTGCTGCGTTGGAACAACATCAATCTTAGCGATTTTTTTTGAACCATTGTCCTAAAATTAGCAGGGCGCAATATCTTTAGGAATCCGATGAAGACTTGGTTTCCTATGGTCTATGAAAGATATTCGTTTTGCAGCTATTATACGCTCTTTATAAAAAATTAACAGTTTTTGATAAACCGTTTTGCCTCTTACACGTTAATCTGTGTAAGGAACTGTTTTTGTGCTATCAATAGAGGGCTGAACGATGACAAATAGGTCATCTGGTCGTTGCGAAACAGTTTGTGTTTAAGTCAAAATGGCATTTGTTTTTGTTTTGAAGTGACATTTTGTCTTTTGAATAGGGCTGGTACGCTAATTGAATATCACCTTTCAAATAGTTAGAACAAAAAAGCTTAACAACAATAAAACAAAAAATTAGGAGGACAAAAAATGGCATTAATTAAATTCCCTACAAAAAGTTTAAATACTGATGCAGTAAATCCATTCGTAAACACTGTATTCGACAATTTATTCAATGATAACTTTATCTCAGATCGTTTGGTATCCCGTGTACCTGCGGTAAATATATCAGAATCCGAAAAATCATTTAAAATTGAGATGGCTGCGCCAGGATTAGACAAATCTGACTTTAAGATTAATGTAGATAAAAATCTAATTACGATTTCAGCTGAGAAAAAAGAGGAAACTGTTAGTGAAGAAAAATTATACAGCAAAAAAGAATTCAATTATTCTTCGTTCTCGCGGTCATTTACGTTACCAGAGACGGTAGATTACAGCAATATCGAAGCTGCCTATGAAGGTGGGATATTGGTTTTGACTGTTGGGAAGAAAGAAGATGCTATCATCGCAAAGCGTTTGATTGAAGTTAAATAATCCAGCAGCATACAACAAGAAATAGTTCATTTTGGAAATGACCAAAGGTGACTAAAAGGCAATAGTTTTTAGGTTTAGTTTATGTTTTAATCCCTCGGAGTTCCGTTTGTGTTCCGAGGGATTTTTCATTTATAATGATGGTCTACTTGTCTTGAATAGATTATTCGGTTTCCTCATAATTTGCAGCGCGAGGAACTTTGGCAAGATAAGGCTCCATTTCTTCTGGCAATTTCGTTAATTTCCGCTTTTGAAGGTCCAGCCAGGCGCCATCGACGTTGACTGTGCAGCACAATACACCGTCATGACGAAAAACCTGATGAACAAATGAAAAACGGCTATTGGTTTTGTTGTATTTTGTCATTTCTACTTTTACCTGTACATATTCATCCAAATGCACTTCTTTAAAATAGATCAGTTCCTCCCTGAATAAAATCGGACCGATATGATATTCGGCAAATTTATCCAGTGAAAAACCCATTTTGTTCAACATATTACTACGGGCCTGCGCGCAGATATCAGCGTAAGCAGAGTGCCGCATATGTCTATTTGCATCGATCTGTGCCCATATAATCTGGCCTTGATAAAATATATTTTCCATAATCTTCAACGATAAGCCTCTTTTTTAATAACAATTTACATATTTTTAAATAAAGCTGTAACACATTGTTTGTTTGCTATACTTATTACCTAAATATATTTAAAGAAAAAATCGCTAGGTGAACCCATCGGAAATAGAATTTCTTAGATTGATTGACGAGAATAAGGGTATTCTCGTTAAGGTGAGCCGTATGTATATGGATGATCATGAGGGGAGGCAGGATCTTTATCAGGAGATCGTCTTTCAGCTATGGAAATCCTATGCGACATTTAAGCAACAGAGTAAATTTTCAACATGGATGTATCGTGTTGCCCTCAATACCGCAATGGTATTCTTAAAAAAGGAAAAGAAACATCAGATTTATGATGCATTGGAGGAACGGCATGATTTTGCAGAAGAAACTTATGACAGCGACAGAGACGAGCAACTAAAAGTCTTTTATCAGGCGGTGCAAGAACTTAATGCAATTGAAAAGGCGCTAATCTTTTTGTTTTTGGAAGGTCAGAGTCATCGCGAGATTGCAGAAAATCTGGGTATATCGGAAGTTAATGCCCGTGTAAAATTAAACCGCACAAAGGAGCGAATCCAACAAATCATTAAAAAATACAATTATGAATTTTGATGAGTTAAAAAAATCTTGGCAGGAACAGCCTACAGATGAGGATTTACAGAATCCAAATCTCAAATACTATAAGGAAGTTGGTAATATCATGGGCAAGTTGCGCAAGAATATCAAGCGCGAGTTTATCTCCTGGGCTGTCTGTATGGGTTTTCTGTTTTTGGTGCCTCTCTTGCCGATGTATAAGATTGAAGGTTATGCTGCATTTGCGTATTACTTTTTTATCGTACAAATATCGTTGTCAAGTCTTTTATATTATCGCCGGTTCTTTTATCTGGTAAAGAGCACGAAAAAGATCGAATTGCTGGCATCGCGTGAGCATTTGCTTAAGCTGTATTACGATTTGAAATATGCCGTAGAGACTTACCGTATAGCGGCCTATGTCATGATTCCCCAAGCTTTATTTCTTTATCTTATTATGATTGCTCAGAACAGGACTACTGTTTGGTTTGATAGATTGTACCATTTCAAGGAGACTTTTCAACAGGAACCGAACTTTATTGTGTGGATGATCCTTTCTGCAATTATATCCATTATTCTTGTTGTTGGTCTGACAGAATTTATGATTCGTGCTTATTATAGCAATTATATTAAACAGATAAAAGAGAAGCTCGATCAAATAGAGGCCGAATAGTATTGTATATCTCTACATACTATGCTGTTGAGGACCTGATTTTCTGATCAGGATGACTAGAACCAAAATAGGTAAGGTTTTTGTTTCATATGCTTATGATTAGTTTTTTTAGTCCATATGGAATATCCGCTTCATTTTTATACTTGGTTGTGTTTTGAGGCATGGATATTTCGTATATTGTTATCGAAAACCATTGTCCGTTATGTATAATCCGACGAAGAAGTTACAGCGTAGTTCCCAGATCTTAAGTATATTGGCCAAGTATGGTTTTAAAGATGCGATCGCCCGATTGCCGTGGAAAGGACCCAGGTCAGCCGTAGAACATGCTATTGACGTCGATAATATCAGTGTTTATGCGCGTATTCGGATGGCGCTTGAGGAGCTCGGTCCAGCTTTTATCAAGCTTGGGCAATCTGCTTCGACGCGGGAAGGATTATTACCCAAAGATCTCGTAGATGAACTTAAGCGCCTAGAGGATAATGTTCCGCCTTTTGAAGTTGATATTAGAACTTATCTGGCAGAGGAACTTGAGCTGGATGTTGAAGCGTATTTCCAGGAGATTGCTCCTGAACCCTTCGCTGCCGCCTCTATTGCCCAGGTGTATCGTGCGACCTTAAAAGATGGAACTCAAACGGTTTTGAAAGTCCGTCGTCCCGGCATTGATGAGGTTATGCGCGTTGATCTGGCCCTCATGCGTGATATTGCCAAAATTCTGACCATGTACAATGATGCATTGGAAAACCTGAATCTTTCCCTAATTGTTGAGTCTTTCGCAATGACTTTGCAGGAAGAGATGTCTTTGGTGATTGAGCGGCATAATATTGAGCGCTTCGCAAAGAACTTTAAAGGGAATAAGCTGATTAAAGTGCCTCGGGTTTATCCTGAAGTCTCCTCGGATCGTGTTCTATGTATGGAGTATCTGGATGGTTTTAAGGTAACCGATGCCGTTGAAATTAAGCGTCGGGGAATGGATGTCCAGACTCTGGTAAAAAATGGGATCAATTTATACCTTGAGCAAGTGATTATTCATGGTTTCTTTCATGGCGATCCCCATCCCGGGAATATGATGGTGATGCCAGATGGGCGGATCGCTTTTTTGGATTTTGGAAATATGGGTAAATTATTGGGTATAGACCGTAGGCAGCTGGAAGAATTTATTCAATCGGCGATTTCTGAAGATGCTGTCCGACTTGCAGACGTAATTGAAGATGTTGCTGTGGTTAGCCATATTCCAGATCGTAATCAGTTTGAACGGTCTCTCTACGAGATCTTTGATATGATCGATAATGTATCGCTCGGCGATCTGAGCTTAGACTTATTGTTTAATAAATTGTGGAAAATCATTGGTGATAATCGCTTGTATTTTCCGGAGTATATCTATCAACTGATGCGGGGTATTTCCCTGATGGAAGGCATCGGGCGCCAGTTGTATCCCGACCTCAATATTATGGAGAGCATCAAACCTTTTGCCCGCAGAATAATGATGGAGCGGCTCTCTCCTGAGGCGATATTCAAAAAAGGAAAACATAAAATTGAATCTTTTGCGCGCGATGTCGAAAAACTTCCAGAGGATATGCGCGCGCTCGTGCGCTTATTTCGGACAGGAAATTTCACACTCAACCATCGCCTGATCAGTGCGCGATCCTTTAATACAATCCTCCGCAAAGGCGTTAATCGCATCGTTATCGGTATTATGTTTATGTCGCTCAATCTATTGGGCGGAATGGTTATCGTGGCAAGGGTGGAACCACAGTGGTGGGGGATCCCTGTATTTGCCTGGATATGTCTGGCGTCGGCATGGGTCTTTGCAGTCTATTTATTTATTGCTATGATCCGTGCCAAAGATAATGACTAATCACATACATATATTAGGTTGAGCGGAACCTATTGGTTCGATTGAGTATCAACAACAAACGGAAAATAAGAAAATATGGAAATCAATCTACATGAGAAAAAAGCATTAGTAGGAGCGAGTTCTGCAGGTATAGGTGCGGGGATCGCTCAAGTGCTCGCGTCTTGCGGTGCATCGGTAACCTTGGCTTCCCGTCATGAGGAAAAGTTAAAGCGGACCTGCGAAGGTCTTGACAGGTCAAAGGGACAGATTCATCAATATATTCTGGTGGATTATAACGATCACGACGCCTACAAAAAACAGATTGAACATTATTTTCAATCGAATCAGGTCGATATATTGATCAACAATTCAAATGGTCCTCAAGCGGGTACCATAGACCAAAAAAATCTGGCGGATTACCAGCACGCCTTTGAGCTGTTATTTCAAAACCATTGTTATACAACCTCTTGTGCGCTACCTTATATGCTGGCAAACGGCTATGGCCGCGTTATTAATGTTTCTTCTTCCACGGTGAAGGAACCGGTATCTAATCTAGTATTGTCCAATACGATTCGTACAGCATTGATTAGCTGGAGCAAATCGCTGGCTGAGGATGTGGCCAAAGATGGTGTCACTGTCAACAGTATCTTAACAGGTTTGTTTGATACGGATCGCATCCAGTCACTGACAAAACTAGATGCGCAACGGCTGGGGGTATCCTACGAAGAAGCATTGCAATTACGGTTAAAACAGGTGCCTGCACAACGTTTGGGTAGACCCGAAGAATATGGATATCTCGTTGCTTTTCTCTGCTCGGAATATGCTAGTTATCTAACGGGTACAAATATTCCGCTTGATGGCGGTATGTTGAAAGGCTTATAAAAAAAAGTGGCTATCCTATATCAGACAGGATAGCCACTAAGTTAGTGTGATTTATTATTTTTCAATTAGTTCAAAACCAATTCGGTATTAACAATGATATCCACATCAGAAGCAACGGCTTCTACACCGGAAGGTAATTTGTCATTGTATTTTATGCCAAAATCCTGACGGTTGATTTTTGTTTTAGCGGTAAAGCCTGCACGTGTTTTTCCCCAAGGATCAGTAATGATTCCTCCATTTTGAGTCACGTCGAAAGTTACTTTTTTCGTTACATCACGGATGGTTAAATCTGCCACCATAATATATTTTCCTTTTACTTTTGCATTTTTAAAACTGATAGATTTCAAAGTCATTTTAGGGAATTTATCCGCAGCAAAGAAATCATCGGTCTTCAAATGGTTATCGCGGGCAGCGATACGTGTATCAATGCTATTAACGTCAATAGAGAAATTAATTTTAGCATTGTTGAAACTTGTTCCTGTTGCAGTTTCAACTGTACCTTCTACTTTGGTGAATTCACCATCGACAAAACTGATACCCAGATGTTTTACATCGAATCTAGCATTCGTATGTGCAGGATCTGCAGACCATTTTACCTGCGCCACAGCAACATTAACCATTAATACTGCCGCTGCTAAAATTTGGAAAAATTTATTCATGTTGTTTTCTTTTTATTTATCTAACCTTCAAAAGTTCAAAATGTTTGTTTGAACAAGCTTTTGCAAAGGTGGGATAAACTAACAAAGAAAAAATTGATGTAGGTCAAGAATTTCGGCTGGGCTTCAATATTTGTCTTTTGAGACGGCTCAGAAATTCTTGTGTGACACCAAGATAGGATGCGAGTTGCATGTTGGAAATCCTCGGATAGATTTTTGGATACCTTTTGATGAAATCCAGGTAGCGCTCTTGGGCTGTAAAACCTATGCTTGAGATAATGCGGTGCTGAGATGCAATCTGCGCGCGTTGGGCCATTATCCGGGAGAGCTTCTCGAAGATAGGATGGTCTTCATAAAGCTTGTCTTTATTTTTCTTAGAAAGCGTAAGTACCACTGAATTCTCTAGCGCCTGAATATTTTGCAGTGCCGGCTCCTGATAATTAAAGCTGGCAATATCACCAATCCACCAATCTTCAATGGCAAACTGTAGGATATGTTCAATGCCATCAGCCGTGACATAGAATGATTTAAATAAACCACTGATCACGTAGGCTTCGTAGTGACAGACTTCCCCCGCTTGGAGAAAATATTCCTTTTTCTTTATTTTCCTTACTTGATAACGTGAAACAATGTCATCCAACTCTTCTTCGGTGACATCAATACGCTGTTTTACAAATTCCTTGAATTGTTCCATTTGGCTGTAAAATACAAAATTTTGCAATGCGAATTTAACAAGCTCTCTTATTCCAGTCAATTCTGAGAAAAAATAATTCAGCGGCTGCCTATCGCTTAGTTTCTAATTTTATCCTAAGCACAGTGGAATCGACATTTTGGTGTAATATTTGACTGGATATTACCGTAATTCAGATATTTTCATCAATAATTGGTATATTCTGTAGGAATTAGAATATTTTGAATCGCTAAACTATAAATGTGTCTCATGAAGTTTGTCGCACCCAACACCCTTGAAAACGATCAGGTCGTATTAAAAATTATTGAACCAGCGGATTTTGATACGCTTTACCAAGTTGCCAGAGATCCCCTGATCTGGGAGCAGCATCCGAATAAGGACCGATGGAAAGAAGATGTTTTTCGTGGATTTTTTGAAGGCGCTTTGGCGAGTAAATCAGCCTATTTAATCTTGGATAAGAAAAGTGGTGCTTGTATCGGAAGCACGCGGTATTATGGTCTCAATGAGGCAGAAAAATCAATTTTTGTTGGGTATACGTTTTATGCGCGTGCTTATTGGGGAGCAGGAATCAATCCGCTAGTGAAAGAGATGATGTTTGATTTTGCATTCAATTTTGTTGACAGAATTTATCTGCACGTAGGTGCGGAAAATTATCGCTCTCAGAAGGCAGTGGAGCGCTTGAGGGCCGTTAAAGTGGCCGAAAAGATGGTTAGTTATGTAAATGAGCCTGAACGGAAAAACTTTGAATATGCGTTGGAAAAATCCACTTGGTTGCGGGCCAAGAGATAAGCTCATTATCCCTTGACGCCACTGAGTATACTGCCTATGATGACTGTTAATACAATCAGCGTGATGATAATGTAAAGTCTGTCCTTTTCGATTACAAATCCAAATAACGAACCTATCACGCGTACGATAGGGGTGCAGATCAATAGCAGCACACCTAGCTGTATAACCTGTGGAATGTTTCGGCTAAAAGCGCCTGTAATAATTCCAGTAATTGTTGTGTTGGAATTTCCCTCACCGACAAAATCTCTATAGTTTGGTACGGCGTCCTGGCCATGAACAATGAGATAGAGGATGCCGCCGAGGATAAGAATGGAGGAAGCGAGTATAACACCTATGCGTAAAATTTGTCCTACCAACAGCGAGATGTCCTTGTCTCCCCAATAGTGTTTCGAAAATACTTGTTTCATTTTGATTAATTATTTCCTTCACCGTATAGCGGAAGGAGGTTGCAAAACTGAAATTCTAAATCGTGTAAACTTCCGTTTTAGAATTTATGCTGGAATCCGTTAAAGATCATCTCTAATGCTACCAGTGTAATCGCGACGGCAAAAATAATGCGTAAAGTCTTCGGATTCATTCGTTTTAAGAGCTTGGATCCCGTGATGGCACCACATAATACACCCAAGATAACCGGAAAAGCAATACCTGGATCCATATAGCCTCTTTGTAAATACACGACCGCAGAAGCAGCTGCGGTGACACCAATCATAAAGTTGCTCGTTGTGGTACTAACTTTAAAGGGGATTTTCATCATGCTGTCCATTGCGAGTACTTTGAGAGAGCCGGAACCAATTCCTAATAAACCAGAAAGAATTCCTGCAACACCCATCAAAGAGAATCCTCCGGCTATGTTGGTCAATTTGTAGGGAACTAATTTTCCGTCAGCGGGATAAGTACTGTTCAGCTTCAATTTTTCAGCCAGGGCCGAACCACCGGAAAGTGCATGTTCGTTCTTCTTGCGGACCGTCATTGCCGCAGAGAAGATAAGTACAACACCGAAGATGATCGCAATGGTGTTCGTCGGCATGTAAATGGCGATAACAGCACCGATGACAGCTCCAATGGTGGTTGCGATTTCTAGAAACATCCCGAGCCGGATATTGGTGATGCCTTCCTTAACGTAAGCTGTCGCTGCACCGGATGAAGTTGCGATGGAAGCCAACAAGGCCGCTCCAATGGCATAACGGATATCTACATGAAATAGAAGAGTCAATAAGGGGATGACAACGACCCCTCCGCCTAAGCCTGTCAGGGATCCTAAGAGCCCTGCTACAAATGCACCCAGGAGCAGGATGATTGTAAAGGTGAGAATAGTCATAAATATGTGTTTGTTTGTGTGATCCAAAAAACAGCAGCTGCTTAATGGAAGGTAATTTGTTGTAAACTTAAGGGCTTTTTATTGTTTTTGAAATTTTTAAGCCGGAATAGATACAAATGTTACATCAAAAGTATCATCAGAAAAATGATACTGCCCTTCACTTCACAGCGTGGGGCAGTACCGATGGCCTTTATCGGCCTAAGTATATAGTATATAAAATATGGACGACATTATTCAGCGATTGTTTGCTGTACTTTTTCTTTTCTGTTGAAGATATCATAGATTATCGGGAATACCAGCAGCGTCAGTATCGTTGCTGAAATAAGCCCGCCAATGATGACGATGGCCAAAGGTTTTTGTGATTCCGAACCTATACCCGTAGATAATGCAGCCGGCAATAGTCCGATGGAAGCCATTAGCGCTGTCATGACCACAGGTCGTGTTCGCGATTTTACACCTTTATAAATCGATTGGTCATTGGGTAGACCTTCCTTCTTGTTCTGATGGAATTCCGAGATCAGGATAACCCCATTCTGTATACAGATCCCGAACAGTGCAATCATACCTACCCCTGCCGAAATTCCAAAATTCATACCTGTTACATGTAAGGCAATAATCCCGCCGATTAAGGCAAAGGGAACGTTGGCCAATACGAGTAGCGAATCTTTGATATTTCCGAAGAGAATAAACAATAGGAAAAAGATGACGATCAAACTGATCGGTACAACTTGTGCTAAACGGTGTGTAGCACGTTGTTGATTTTCAAATTGGCCAGTCCAACCAATGGAATATCCCTCCGGGAGCTTGATTTTGCTGACTTTTTGTTGGGCTTCTGCAATGGTACTTCCCAAGTCACGGTCACGGATGGAAAATTTGATACCGATATAGCGTTTGATGTTGTCGCGGTAGATAAAAGCGGCGCCATTGTCTTTTTCAATCGTAGCGATACTTTTCAGTGGAATTAAGGTGCCATCACCACATGGTACCATCAGTTGCGCAATATCTTTCTCTGTTTTCCGATATTCCGGTGCATAGCGCAGACGAATGTTGAATTTGCGTTCGCCATCGTATAAAACGGAAGCTGTCTTTCCGCCAAATGCCATTTCCAATACCGCCTGCGCATCGGCTGGCAACACGTTGAATGCAGCCATACGGGTTCGATCCAATACTACACTAACTTCAGGCTGGCCGATATTTAAGATAATACCCGGTTCTTTGATACCTTGAATACCTTTGACCTGTGCATATACTTCTTTTGCGAGACGGTCTAAGGTTGCAAGGTTGTCACCAAAAATCTTAATGCCATTTTCGGCTTTGAATCCTGCAACCGCTTCGGCAACGTTATCGGAAATAGGCTGTGAATAGTTATAGGTGATCCCCTGAAATTGCTTGAGTTTATGGTCCATCTCTTCGATCAGCTGATCCATGGTAATTTTACGTGTCCATTCCTCTTTCGGTTTTAGGGCTACGGCAAACTGGACAAAACCAAAGCCATTGGGGTCGGTACCATCGTTGCTCCGCCCTGTCTGGGAGAGCACACCGGTGACCTCAGGGAAGGTTTCCAATGTACTTTTTAACAGCTTGGTTGTTTTGACCGATTCCCGTAAAGATGTACTCATAGGCATCTCGGCAGTAACCCAAAGGGACCCTTCGTTTAATGTCGGTAAAAATTCTGTTCCCAAGAATTTTGCAGAAAACAAGACGGCAGCCAATAAAGTAATCGCGACGATCATACTTAGGCGCTTGTTTCTGAATGTAAATCCAAAACCCTTGGCGACAATTCGATTCCAGAATTCAACAAATGGATTGTGCCGTTCTTTCACATTTTTATTGAGCAGAATATGCGATAAGGCCGGAACAAGCGTCAATGTAAACAGTAATGCGCCTAATAAGGCAAACCCCAGGGTAAAGGCGAGTGGCGAAAACATTTTACCTTCTACCTTCTGGAAGGAGAAGATAGGAATCAAGGAAGTAATGATAATCAGTTTGGAAAAAAAGATGGCTTTTCCCAATCCCGTTCCTGTCTGTTTGATCCAGCCCGCTTTGGCCATTTTGTTGAATTTCTCCATACCCAGTTTATGAGCTTGATGGTCCAGCATAACGAATATCCCTTCAACCATGACTACGGCACCGTCGATGATAATACCAAAGTCTACTGCACCTAAAGAAAGCAAGTTGGCACTCATGCCAGCCAGTTTAAGGCATAGAAAGGCAAAAAGTAAGGCGAGTGGTATGATAATGGAAACGATAACCGTGGTGCGCCAGTCTGCCATAAAGAGTAGTACCATCAAGGTGACAAGCACGATACCCTCGATCAAGTTATGCATAACGGTATGTGTCGTGAAATCCATGAGGTTGTCACGGTCATAGAAGGTTTGCATCTTGACGTCTTTGGGAAGGATTTTGTTATTAAGCTCGTCTATTTTTGCTTTTACTGCTGTCAAAACCTCTCTTGGGTTTTCACCTTTGCGCATCACGATGGTTCCTGCTACCACATCATCATTCTTGCCAAAACCTGCTTGGCCCACACGAGGCATCGCGCTTTCCCTTACTTCGGCCACATTTTTAACAAACACAGGATTTCCCTTTTGATTAATTACGGTGATGTTTTCGATATCGTTGATCGAGTTGACCAAACCGATACCGCGTACAACATAAGACTGACCGCTTTTTTCGATAACATCTCCGCCAACATTCAGGTTACTTTTGCTGACCGCATCAAATACCTGCAAAGGAGTCAGGTTAAATTTATCGAGTTTTATAGGGTCTGTGCTGATTTCATAGACTAAATCCTGTCCACCAAAAACATTGATGTCGGCTACACCGGGGACACCTCGGAGTGCCCTGTCAATAACCCATGTCTGCAAAGTAAGGAGATCGCGTGAATTGCGTTGATCGCTATGTAATGTATACCGGAAGATTTCTCCTGTAGGTCCATAAGGGGGCTGTACTTCAGGATCGACATTGTCGGGCAGGCTCACCGACCGCATGAGGTTGTTGACCTGGTTGCGGGCAAAGGTGTCGTCTACACCATCATCAAAGATGATTTTGACGATGGAGAGGCCAAACATCGTCGTGCTCCGTATACTCGTTTTCTTTTGGACCGGACTCATGCCCAACTCAATAGGTGTAGTTACAAAACGTTCGACTTCCTCTGCACTCCTTCCATTCCATTGGGTAATGATGGTTATTTGTGTATTGGTTACATCGGGAAATGCTTCAATGGGCATGCTTTTAAAGCTGATGAAACCAGAAATAGCCAAAATACCGACCCAAATAAAAGTAAAAGCTTTATTTTTAATGGAAAAGGCAATGATATTTTTAATGAATTTGTTCATTCGTATAAATGCTAAGACGGATTAATTATTCAGTGCTCTGTAGATCAAAAGCTTATTGTTGACAACAACTTTTTCGCCTTCCTGTAGCCCTGTAGCCATATAAGTTGTCCCTTCGTTTTGTTTGATCGGCTGTATTTCGCGGATCTTAATATCATTTTGCGATTTATAGATCAATACAAAATATTTGTTTTGATCGAAGATGACTGCATCTGAAGGAACTGCCAATGCCTGTGTATTGGATTGGTGCAGCACTTTAATGGTTGCCTTGCTATCGGGAATGAGTAAACCATCCTTGTTGTCTAGTACCACACGGGCCTGCATTGAATTGGTCTGCGGATCGATAATCTTAAAGATTTTGTCGATGCTGCCCTGGAATTTTTTGTCAGGATAGCTCAATGTTGATACGACAGCTGGCATGCCCATGCTGATCTTGTCAATATCCGTTTCGTTGACGTTAAGAATTGCCCATACATCTTTTGTATTGGCTACATCAAAGATGTTGTCGCTGCGGTCGCTGCGCAACTGCATGTCCTTATTAATATTTTTTTGGACGATGTAGCCATCGATTGGAGATACGACCGAATAAATATTGCCTGTACGGACATTGTAGATCTGACTTACGGCTTCTGAGCGACGTAGCTGCTCTTTGGCTTTGGTTAACTGCCCTTTTGCTTCCAGCATGTCCTTGTCTGTGCTCAGTTTGCCGTTATACATGTCTTCCGCTACCCGGTAGTTTTTTTCAGCAAGTAATACATCGGTTTTGGCATCCGAAAGATCCTTTTGTATACCCGCGACTTCCGTACTTCTGATTGTGGCCAATACCTGACCTTTATGTACATAGTCACCTAGGGAAACATTAACGGATACCACATTGCCCCCAACAAGTGGAAAAATATCGATGTAATTGTTTTGATCGGCAGATATTTTCCCGAAGAAATTGAGTTCTTCGGTCACATTTTCTTTTTTTACCGTTGCAAAACTGGTCGATTTAAGCATCGTCTCACTAATTTCGAAACCTTTGACAATGGCTGCATTGTCCGCTTCTTTATGATTTTGGCAAGAGTAGAGTAACACTACTGCTACAGTGGCTATGATAAGTTTTTTAGTTGGCATGAGTTGAATTGAATATAGAAGTTTGAGCCAGATAGTTTAATTGTTCGGCGTTGAGAATAATTTCCTTTTTCATATCGTAAAGCTTGAGAATAGATATGCGGTAGCTGTCCATAAAATCAGTAAATTCAACCAAAGAGATATTCCCTTTTTTGAAATTGTTGAATACGCCGTCATAGACCAGGGCAATATCACGTAGGTCGTCCGGTGTAATGGTAAAGTACTGGTTATATTGATTTTCCCAGGACTGATAGTTGGAACGTATGTGTGATTCCAGTAACTGCCGTTGGACTTCAATATTTTTCTTTGCTTCCTCTTCGGCATATTTCGCTTTGATCACATTTCCTTTGTTTTGTTTCCACAACGGGATCGGAATGGCGGCTGTGACATTGAGCTCATTGCGGAACACTCCCCCGTTTTGGCTGTAGGAAACGCCAAGGTTAATATCGGGTGTATTTAAAGACTGTTGCCATTTGGTAAATAATTGAGCGCTTTCTGAAGTCTTTAAGGCAAATTGATAATCGGCATTGTTTTCTAGGGCCAATTGGTAGATTTTATCCAAAGGCATAGTCGGTTTTACGGCAAGTTCCTGATCTGCTTCTTGGTCTGTTAATTTGGGAAGCACATCTTCCTGGCTGGAAATAAGCACACGTAATTGCTGCTGTAGATTAATGCTATTATTGATCGCCGTCGTTTTTTCGTTGTTAAGATCGATGGCCATTGTTTGAAGACGGACCTGATCTTTCAAAGAAACGTTTCCTTTTTTTTCCTGTTCTTTATATGCCATGAGGAGACTGTTGAGATAATCCAGCTGAATTTTGATGTCGGCCAACTTATGCTGTTCAAAGTAAAGGGAGTAAAAGGTTGTACGGAGCTGCGCACGAAGACTTGCAAGCAACTGGCTAAATTGCAGCTTAGCCAGTTCAACATTTGATTTGGCAAATTCTACTTCATTTTTCTTTTTTCCACCGAGATAAATCAATTGGGATACGCTCGCTTCCTTAGATTGCCCAACATGAAATGCTTTTTTGTTCTGCGGATCATAAGCATTGACAGACATTTCCAGCTGTGGAAGATCCCAGATTCGGGCTTGTATCACATCTGCCTGAGCTTGACTGATATCATATTGCTGAGCGAGTAGTGAGAGATTATTCTTTATAAATGCTTCCTCGCATTCTTGAAGCGTCATCTGCTGTCCGGAGATCTCACTTTGCTTTTTTCCGAGTGTACTTTCATGAATATTTGCAGAATCTGTTTGTGGCGGTTTTTGCTGCGCAAAAGCCATACTATTGAAAAGCAATAAAAATATTAAAGGTTTCTTTGTCATGTTAATCAAAACTTATGTAACAAAATAACTGGTCGATTATTAAAAGCCCCTTAATAAATGCTTAAAAAAAGCTTAAAATTAGCATGTTTTTTAGGTAGGTAAGATGCTTGATGTGTCGATTAATATATGTATATACTTGTTGCTTAGGTGCTTCTGTTTAATTTGGAGCGATTTTTGCAATTAACCTTTTTGGCTGCGAAACAATTTAAATACTAATACAAAAGTATGCGTAGATTGTTTTGCGTCAGCTTGATATTCAATTGTTGCTTGATGGGATTGCATGATTCGCTGGACGATCCGGAGTCCCAATCCCGATCCTGTCGTTTCGCTTGCATTTTCACCACGGCTGAATGCATCGAAAATTCGCTTTTGATCAATTATACTTAGTGCTGGCCCAGTATTGCTGACAAGCACCTTAAGTTCCCAGGTTGATTCCATAATCATCACTTTAACCTCCCTACTATAAGAATAGAGTGCCGCATTTTTAAATAGGTTTACAAAAGCGATTTCAATCAATTGGGAAGAACAGAAAATACTGAGCTTGGGATCTTCGATTCCGCCAATCGAAAAATCCAGTTGTAGTTCGGGAAATACTTTGGCTACTTTTTCATAAGCCATAAAGATAATTTCATCGATTCTCTCTTCCTTATAAGTTATTTTCAAACGCTCTGAGTCGAATTTTGAAAGTAGCATGAGCGAATCAGTTACCTCCGAAAGGTGTAAGGTTTCCTTGGATATATTGCGTAATACCTGCTTTACTTCTTCACTCAGCTGATTTTGATGATAAAGGTTCTCCAATTGAAAGGACATTCGGGCAAGTGGAGTTCGTAACTCGTGGGAAGCACTGGAATTAAATTCTTTTTGTGATTCGAAAGCAGTCGAAAGCCGTAGCAGCATCGTGTTAAATGCACGGGTTAGTACAGCAATCTCGTCGGTATGACCAGTGTACTCAACAGGTTTGGTGAGTTTGCTGGCATTGATCTGCGTGATATTGTCTTTTAATTTATCGAGTGGGATCAACAGGCGCTGAATGAGTTTATAGCTGAATATCCAGACTAAAACAGCACTCAGGACGAATAATATCGTAAGGACAAGAGCTAGATGGTCCATTTTTTCATTGCCGGAATAATCCTGCGCTTTTACGATTATATAATAAGCTGAGCCGTTGATGCGGTAATATTTGGCCAAGGTTTCGTATTGATCCTGATTGTAGAAGATCTGTTTTTCCTGATTAAGCCGGTTGACAATCGAGGCATTCCAGGTAATGGTTTGGTCTTTTACTGTACTGAATACCAGTTTTTTATTTTGGTCGAGAATGATGACATCTTCATAGAAAAGGCCATCTTCGTCATCGTGAAAATAGTTTTTGTAAGACTGTCGGTTAAAATAGGGGTTGCTGGCAATATAATGAGAAATATTGTCTAATTTATCAATCAGCCGCTGGCGAAATTGATCTTTACGAAAATCGAAACTAGCATAGTAGATAATCAACATCGCAATACCGAAAAGGACGGAGAATGCAATGCTAAAGCTAATCGCTATTTTCTTCTTTAAATTCATTTTTCTGCCGATAGATAATAGCCAAATCCAGGCCTGGTATGGATGAGTTTATTTTCAAAGTTCTTGTCTATTTTCTTTCGCAAAAAGTTGATGTAAACTTCAATGGTATTCTGTGTTGTTTGAAATTGATTTTGCCATACTTCCTCCGAAATATGCTGTTTGGATAAGGTCCGTCCATTGGCCTGTGCGAGAATCAGTAAGAGTTGAAATTCCTTTTGGGTTAGACTTATTTCCTCGTCGGCGCGAAATACGCGAGCCTCGTCGGGATAAATAACCAGGTCATCTATTGTTAAGGTTTTTATACTATTGTTTTCATTGTGTTGCTGTCGACGCAATAGGGAAAAGATGCGCATCAGTAATTCATCTAATACAAAAGGTTTGACGAGATAATCGTCTGCTGCCCGGAGAAAAGCTTCTTTTTTGTCGTCTATGTCATCATAAGCCGAAAGAATAATAATGGGAGTAAAGGCATCGTGGCTTCTTATCTTTTTACAGATCTCTAGTCCATTGATTTTGGGTACATTGATGTCCAGTAGATAGAAACCATATTTTTTTTGGTGTGTTTTGGCCAAAAACTCAATACCATCGAATGCCTGGTCACAAGAAAATCCCTGGCTTAATAAAAAAGACCGGATCTCCTTAGAGAGCACCTTGTCGTCTTCGAGCAGCAAAATATCCACCATAGTTGTCTGTATTGTCTTTTCGTAAAAATAAGTAAATTTTTGTCATCCTATCAAGGAGATATTTTCTTAGGGCTTAATTTAGTAACATAAGATTTACACGAAGAAATATGAAACAAAAAGAAATCTAAGTAGATTCAAATCGAAATTATAAATAAGTTTATGGAAAGCAGAAGAGAATTCCTCAGAAAGACCCTACTATTTTCGGGAGCAGCAGGTATTGCCAGTTTTATGCCTGCATCAATACAGAAAGCCTTTGCAATTGATCCTGATCCGGGAAGTAACTTTTTGGATGCCGAACATATCGTCATCCTGATGCAGGAGAACCGATCTTTCGATCATACCCTAGGTAGTCTTTCGGGAGTTCGGGGTTTCAATGATCCACGTTCGATACGTTTACCGAACGGCTTACCTGTATGGTATCAAACCGATAAAGACGGAAAAGTTTACGCTCCTTTTCGATTAAATCTGAAAGAGAGCAAGGTAACCTGGATGGGATCTCTTCCGCATAGCCGCGCAAGTCAGGTAGATGCTTTTAATCAAGGTCGTTATGATCATTGGTTGTTATCAAAACAATCGGGTAATAAACAATATGCGGGGATGCCTTTAACATTGGGGTATTTTACAAGGGAAGATCTACCTTTTCATTATGCGTTAGCGGATGCTTTCACGGTATGTGATCAGAATTTCTGTTCGGGCATGACAAGTACCACACCGAACCGTTCCTTTTTCTGGACCGGCAAGATTACGGAGATGAAAGCGGGGTTGCAAAAAGCGAATATTCGGAACGATGACTTTGGCTATGGGAAAATGACCTGGGAAACTTTTCCGGAACTGCTTGAAAAGAATGGGATAAACTGGCGTTTCTATCAAAATGAAACAAGTTGCGGGGGTGGGTTTTCCGGACAAGAGCGCGCTTGGTTATCTAATTTTGGCTGTAATCTATTGGAGTTTTTTCAGGCTTATCAGGTTAAATTCAAGGATAACTATATCAAAAACCTGGAAGCACAGGTGCGCGATTTGCCTGTACAGATTTCCAGGCTGGAAGAGAAGTCTCCTGCCTCTGAGGAACAGGCTGAAAAAATACGTGCCGATATTCGCAAAAAAAGTGAGGTGCTCGAGCGCGCAGAGGCTGAACTCAAGGAATTCAATCCAGATAATTATAAAAAGCTAAGCGATTTTACTAAATCATTAAATGAGCGGGCATTTACCGTAAACAGGGGCGACAATAATTACAGGTCACTGGATACATTGCGTTTTAAGGAGCAAGGAAAAAAAAGATCACTTGAGGTCCCGAAAGGAGATGTTCTTTATCAATTCAGGAAAGATGTGGATAGCGGTAAATTGCCAGCGGTATCCTGGTTGGCCGGTCCGCAGAATTTCTCAGATCACCCGAGTGCTCCTTGGTATGGAGCTTGGTACGTATCAGAAGTTTTTGATATCCTAACGAAAAACCCTGAGGTCTGGAAAAAAACAATTTTTATTATCACCTATGATGAAAACGATGGTTATTATGACCATGTGAAACCTTTTCTTGTCCCCGATTTAAAGAAGAAAGATACGGGTGCTTGCTCTCCCGGGATCGATACGGAGGTGGAAATGGTACGTTTGGAAAATGAGCTAAAGCAGGGAATTCCTAAAAAACAAGCACGTGAAGGTGCCGTAGGCTTAGGTTTCCGTGTTCCCATGTATATTGCCTCACCTTGGTCGCGAGGCGGCAAGGTATGCTCACAGGTATTTGATCATACTTCTACATTACAATTTTTGGAATCTTTCTTTAACAGCAAACAGAAGAAGAATATTCATCTGGATAACATTAGTGCATGGCGTCGGACAATCTGTGGTGATCTGACCGCAGCTTTTACTCCTTTTACACAGCAAAAGGAACAACTTCCTTTCCTAGATCGAGATGCTTATATCGAAACGATATACAATGCGCAGTTCAAGGATGATCCCCAGGGTTTTGTCGAGGTCAATGATCCTGAGCTCGCGAAGAAAAATGTGTGGATTCCAGCATTTGACCGAATACAGGAGCGGGGGATTAGAAAATCATTGCAGTTACCTTATGCGCATGATGCGGTGGGCTATGTGTTGGATGGACAGTTTTATCTCGCGATGACTGTAGACACCAAGCTTTTTGGAAAAAAAACATCGGGCACGGCTTTCAATGTGTACAGTCCGCTGGCCTATCGTGATGAACAAGGACAAAGCGAAACCTATCGTAACTGGAATTTTGCGGTGAAGGCCGGTGATCGTTTGGGATACCAATGGGACCTGGCAAAGTTTGAAGGAGATCGTTATGCTTTCGAACTGCATGGACCAAATGGTTTTTATCGTAAATTTTCCGGAGAAAAGGGGACAGCAGCAATACAAGCCGCGGTAGCTCCAGAGCTTAGGGCACTGACTCAGGCAGCTACAGGAAAATTACAGCTGAAATTAAAGAACAATAGTGACCAGCGGGTAACCGTTGCGGTTGAGAGCCTCAACTATGAAAAATATGCCACAACAAGAGACATCGCTCCTGCAGAAGAAGTTATATTGATCCTGGATATTGAAAAACAAGGGAATTGGTATGATATTGCAATAAAGCTCAAAGGAGACAACAATCCAATTATTCAGCTTGCAGGGCGCTTGGAAACAGGGACAGAAAGTACAACTGATCCCTTATTAGCATAATTGCTGCTGTTTTAATAAGGATAGTTGCTATTGCTTATTAATTCCATTATCGAATGTGTTATCTTCTATTGCTATAAACACATCAATATAATCTGGAGACCTTATTTATTTACACCCTAATAAATAAGGTCATATAATCTTCCCGTAGCGTTATGCTTTCCATTTATTATTTGTCTTGCTTCTGCTTGGCGAGGTTGCGCTCGATTTTATGTTCCGGTCTCGACCATTTTGGTCTTTCTCCAAGGTCATGATAATGTGCCATCTCCGTCGTGACGGTTTCGGGCTGTTTTTTTTTCTCAAAGGGCTGCTGTGCTACCAGTCCCAATGTTTTAAACATATCCAGGTCTTCGTTGACATCGGGATTGGGCGTGGTGAGGAGTTTGTCGCCCGAGAAAATAGAATTGGCACCTGCGAAAAAGCACAAAGCTTGTCCTTCTACACTCATGTTGGTACGGCCGGCAGATAAACGGACTTGTGTGGAAGGTAATAGAATTCTAGCCGTAGCGACCATGCGTACCATTTCCCAGATGGATGCTGTTTCCATCGTCTCCATTGGCGTGCCCGCTACAGGAACCAGCGCATTGATCGGTACCGATTCGGGCTGTGGGATGAGTGAAGCAAGCGTAATCAACATAGCAGCGCGATCGGCAATACTTTCGCCCATTCCAATTATGCCGCCACTGCATACGGTTATGTTTGTTTTACGTACGTTTTCGATTGTCTGCAGGCGATCGTCGTAGCTTCTGGTCGAGATAATTTCCCTATAGTATTCGTCCGATGAATCGAGATTATGATTATAGGCGTATAATCCGGCCTCTGAAAGACGTCGTGCCTGGTTTTCGGTCAGCATGCCCAGTGTACAGCAGACTTCCATGTCAAGTCTATTCAGTGTGCGCACCATATCAAGTACATGGTCAAACTCCGGACCATCCTTCACATTGCGCCAGGCGGCCCCCATGCAGATCCGTGAGCTGCCACCGGCCTTGGCAGCTAAGGCTTGCTCTTTTACCTGATCTATGCTCATCAACCCTTGGGCCTCTACATTGGTATGGTAACGTGCTGCCTGTGGGCAGTAGGCACAATCTTCTGGACAGCCACCTGTTTTAATTGAGATCAATGTCGATACTTGTACTTTATTTGGGTCGTGGTATTTTCTATGGACCGATGCCGCTTCATAAAGAAGTTCCATCATCGATTTGTTGTATAAAGCAACAACTTCTTCCTGTGTCCATTTTGGTTTTGTTTCCATTTTAATTATAAATTTTCGTTCTAAAATCAGCTTGATATTGCCTGATGACCGTTCGGGTTTAGCATTTCAATACGATTATTTTTATGATGATTGCAAAGATTATAGTTTAAATGATAACTTTGGTAGTCCGAAATAAACATAATGAGTAGTCCGGTTGGTATAGGTTTTCATTCTATTATTAAGATAGATCGACGTAAGGAAGAAGCAGTCTATCTGCAGATCGTTTATCAATTTATCCATGCAGTCAAACGAAATCTATTGGAAGATGGGGATCTGTTGCCCGGAAGTCGGAAGATTGCAGATGAATTAAAAGTGCATCGAAAAACCATCGTTGCAGCTTTAGCAGAGTTGCAGGAGCAGGGCTGGGTGAAAATTTTGCCGAATCGAGGGACTTTTGTGAAAAATCCCGAACGTGCGGGAGCTACGGCGTCAACGATTGAAGCATTTAGACAGCCACCTAACTTTGCCCCTTATTCTTTCCGGAAGGAGCTGATATTGGATATGCCGATGTTAGAAGCTCCGGAAAAGTATTATTTTACAGATGGAACACCCGATTATAGCGTCATTCAGGCCGAGGAGCTTGTTCGTTTTTATGCATCGATGGTGAGACGAAAAAAGAAAAGTGATGATTTGCCGACGACGATGGAGGGGAATCTATTTTTTAGGGACCAGCTAAGTTACTATCTGAACTTAACCAGGGGATTTCATCTTTCCCGGAACTTCCTGTTGCCAATTGCCAGCCGCGAACAGATATTTTCAATTTTATCCCGATTATTAATTCGACGTGACGATATTGTGCTGGTTGAGGATTTAAGCTATTTTCTACCCAATATGATATTTAGTCAGGCAGGAGCCAAGCTAAAAACCGTTCCAGTAGATGCGGATGGGATGATCGTAGATCGGATCGGAGATCAATTTAAGCCCGGAGAGGTCCGATGTGTTTATCTCAACAGCAGATGTCAGTATCCAACGACCGTTAACCTTTCCGAAAAGCGGAAAATTCAACTGTTACAGCTGGCCGAGCATTACGACTTTATCATTATTGAGGATGATGCAGATTTTGAATCTTCCTTTATTAAAACAAAAGGGGAATCGCTTTTTCGGAAAAATGCAGGTAACCGGGTGATTTATACAGGTGCTTTCGGAAGTTTTTTAGACCCCGGCTTCCAAATGAGTTTTTTGATCGCGCCTCAGGATCTGCTGGATGAAGGTAAAAAATATCTGAATATCTTCGGGAAGCCGAATTTTATGATTGAAAAAACATTGGGTGAAATTATCCATCAGGGTGATATCTTTCGCTATCAGCGTAAATTTCAGAAAACAATTGCAGAACGCAAAGAATTGTTTGCAATGTTGTTACGGCGTTATTTTGAAGATGAAGTTACTTTCACCGTTCCAGAGGCTGGCCTGGCCTTTTGGGTGCAGTTTAAGGCTGTTTTTTCATTGACTGTGTTACAGGAAAAAGCACGGGAAAAAGGATTGTTGATCCCGAGCAATTGCCTTTATCAAAATAAAGTGGTTACTGCGTTGCGATTGGGTTTTGCACATCTTGACGAACAAAGTATGGCGGATGCAATTTATTTGTTAAGGTCGGCCTATGGGGACTTGGTGGACAGCTCCACTAGCTGATTTGTAGGATATGGTTCAATTTGTTTTTGGCTTCCTCATAAGGCCCCATAAAATCCACAAAATAGGTGTGCTGCCACTCTTTACTTTTGGTGGCCTGTTTGTTGGTTGGTATGCTCCAGTCTGGGTAAAGACGGAATCCACGTTTGCCCACTTGACAGCCCGCTGTGAGGATGCAATTTTCAATTAACGTCTGTTTTGGAAAAACAAAGAGACCGTTATGCTGCTCCTGTTCCACCGAAATGAGGTAGTAATCGAAATGATCATCTGCAGTAAAGGGAATGGTTTGACCATCGTTACCGCGTTTCCAAAGGGCAACGAATAGCCCTATTTTTTTTGGCGTTACCTTTGCTTTTCTAAATTTGAAGCGATGGTTGTCAAATTGAAAATCAAAACCAAAATAGGCCGCGCCTTCTTGATCTTGGGTTAGCTGTGAGCAATCAAGCGATAGCATGCTTTCGAGCCGATTCAATGTTTCTCTGATTATTTGTGCAGGCAGATCCAATACTATTTTCTCTTATGTTATTTGTTTTAAAACTGCTGCTTGCGCTCCGGTAAATGGGAGCCGGGATAGCTCAGCATCGGATCGTCAAGTTGGTATAAAGATAGGGGAATAATAACTTTTGGGCAAATTGAAGACATTATATAGCAAAATATAACAAAGAAAAAGCCCAGCAAAGAATGTCTGGGCTTTGAGATTATATAAGGGGAATAATACTTGCTTAAAAAGTGAAGACCTAGTCTTCATCGGTGATAATATCATCACCATCCAATTCGAAACCTTCTCCAAGGAAGGTATTCTCTAGTTCGAATAAATCTGAATCTTTAATCATTTTACTTTATTTTTGATATTCAAAGTTATCACCCTTATTTAAGATAATCATCAATATAAAATGAAGTTTGTGTTAAGGATAATTATTATATTTTTTTGAGTACGACATCCAATTTTTCTGCCTGGATGATTCTGCTGAAAAATTCTTTTAGATCAAAATACTCTTCCGGCATAAATAAGGGTTTGTTTAACTGTGTGGCCGATTCGATAATCAGAACATCTGGCGCTGTATTATTGATTTTGAAAATATATCGGGCAGCACGCTCAGGCAGAGCCATACTGATATTTTTTAACTTACCTTCTGTTGGATATGAATAGCCTTTTGGCAATTTGATTTCTATGTAGCTTTCTTCCTGAACCAAAGAACCAAAGTCAATTGGATAATTCCTCTCTGTTAGATTGAAAGGGTTTTTGGACATTTTGGTGTCAATATAAGGATTGAATAGAAGCTGGTCATTTTGTAGCGTTGCAAAATTTTTAATCTCAATTTCAAATTCTTCGGTTAGCGGTTTATCAAGCGATTCCCGATTAGAAACTTTAAAACTATTGATTTTGATGCGATTGTTTTCTTCGTCTATTTTTTCGTAGAATTCTTCTTCGGAGTTGCTTCCTTGCAGACGTTCACGCATTTTGGATGCTCCATAACCATTACGCGAGGTAATCCATTTTCCTTTTAATTCTCCATTTTCCGATAGTTCTCCATAGAAGAAATTACTATAAGTCGAAGGTAGATTTGCATCGAGTTTTACCCAGTCGGATTCACCTTCCAGGGGAATTGATCTTCCCTGATAATTTACACATTTCATTGGAATATTTCCGAACATTTCATACGGGGAGGTAGCATCCAGTAGATAATAGTTTTCACCTATTTTTACCCGTGCAATCACATGGTTGAATTCGGATATGGCCGGTGCATAAAGCCCTGCGTAGCCATTTTCACGTGTCGATAAAATAACAGGGATGGCATCTAGCTTCGCATAACGTAAGGCATTGACCAGTCCAAGGTTAATATCGGCACTATTGCCGGTTCTTTTTTCGATAGCTTCTTTGATATTTTTTGCGTAGATCGAATGGCGGTTATTCCATTTTATTTGTTTCTGAAAATAAGTATAGAGCCTGACCGCTTTTTCTAGGTCGTCTTTTGAATCCTGCAATACAGGGTCAATGAACTCCTTCAATGCCGTTTTTCGTTTTACTTGTCCACCAAAACTTTCGTCCTGTACAAGTTTATCTCTAACATTTTCCCATGTGAGCGAGAAGTCTTTTGTCGGTCCCATTGGAACGCTATACCTGCCGAGTTCGAAGAAAATAATTGATCTGAAATTTTTGGAAGAGGTCATGTAATCTTCGGTATGGAAAGCTGGAATATTTTCCATGGTATAGGTGGTTTTGCTGCCTAGAACTTCTCCGACTTCAGAATTTAAGCCCGTGTTGTAGTTTTCTACCTTCCGGTCACTGACGGCGAACCCACCTTTTAAATTGGCTTTATAGTGGCAGATCTCGGGAATGCGAGTAACATATTGGCTATAAAGTTTCGGAAGGTCTTCCTGAAATTCCCAAGCATTTAAGTTAAAGATAAATGGGGATTCCGTACGGTAGCGGTATTCAATAATGGTACCTTCCTGAACCTGTGGTATAGCCGCTTTCGTTACGGCATAGTTTTCTGAGGAGTTTTCGTTAAAAATATTCGCTTTGGTCATCTCTGTTTCCACGACTTTATCACCCACGAGGTGATAGGATGCTCCCTTGATATCCATAAGAACTTCCCGATCGTTTCCGCTTTTATAGAGTGGAATGCTGAAGTTCGCATAACTATAGGCTTCTTTATTTAAAATTTTAATACGAACATGTTTAAAAAATTCAACAACTAAACCTTTGTTTTTATTATAACTGACTTCGGCTGAGCCATACTCACGTAAGACAAAGGCATTTGCTGCCGTATCGATTTTGTCAACATTAATGGCGAAATCTTCCTTTTTTAGTTTACCGAACGAAAAATCTTGGGCTTGTAGGTGTATACCACTAAGCAGGAGGAGGCCAGTGAAAAAACTTTTCATAAAAAATGACTGTATGGTTAAGAATTATAACACTAAAGTATGAAATAATTTTAAATCAAAACCCCTAGAAATTAAAATGGTGGTAAAAATTAATCTACAAGGTGAACTCGAAGGTTAGCGTAACATAACGGTAGTCTTCGCCTTTCCATTTAGGACCTGAAAGTAAGATTTCTTTCGCCTTGGTATCGAGGTAGTCATTGGCACTCTGGAGAATACTGATATTGGTCGGCAATCCATCTTTATCGATATAGAAGCTTAGACGAACAGTACCCTCGTAGCGGCTTTTGGCAGTTTTTTTCTTGATATAGTTATTGAACGATTTCCAGCCCCAGATAGGTTCTGCACTTTTTGATTTGCGTGAAGACATGGTTGTGACGACGACTTCATCAAGTGAGTTGCTGGAAGGCTGCAGTTTGATGATTGTGTTTTTGTTGCGGCGCATATTCAATGCTATAGGATTATAGCCCAACGCCATAATGTCGACAAGTGAATCCATTGTGCTAGGCTGGACAGTCGCTTGTCCTTGTGCGTCGGTATTAGTTGCCAACTTGCTATTGGGTTGAATGATTGTCACTCCCGAAATCGGTAAGCCAGTCTCTTTGTCACGGACGGTGAGTTGTAGTGGCGTTCCCGATTGTTGGATGGCCGAAATGCCTGCAGCTTTGCCTGCCAAAGTATTGTTGAAACTCGAGGTTCCCCGAATCATAATCGTTTGGGAAGCATCTTTTTTCTTTGCTATTGGCGCATAACCGATAACAATTGCACTGTCTGTAGGTCTTAATCCAAATACTGGGCGATCACTATTGAGGCGTCCCTCCATTTCTTCCAGTGATTTTACACGCAGGGAGGGTTCCCGCGATAAAATGGTGACCTCCTCTTGTGGATGTTGTTCACGAAAACGGGAGCTGTTGTGATCTGCCAATTGTGGCGAACGATCTTGCGGTTCGATTTTTGACTTGATATCATCCGTGGCCGTGGTAGAATCCTCTCCAATAACCTTTGTTTTTGGCTTATCCTGGGTAACGTTTACGTCAGCAGTACGTTTTGCCTCAGATGTATTTTTTTGCTGCTGCCGGAAAAATACAATACCTACTCCCAAAACGATTATTGTAGAGGCAGCGATGGCCAGTCTTTTCCAGTCAAATATTTTAATTTTAGCAGCCTTATCCCTTTTTGCACGTTGGCTAATTTGCTGATTGATCGCTGCAATTACGGTGTTATTTTGATCCATCTCTATACCCATCAGAACATCCGCCAGCATGGGGTCACGCTGTGCCTCACGCTCAAGAGCGTACATCTCCGTAGGAGATAGTTCACCGTTGACGTATTTCTTTAAGTATGCTATATCGTAATTACTGTTGCTCATTCCAAGCCTCCATGCAATTTTTTAAATTCCGTTTCCCATTTTGGATATAACTCTTTACTTCGTTCAAGCTATAACCGGTAGATTCACTAATCTCTTTGTAACATTTTTCCTCTAAAAAGAAGAGTCTAACCGACTGCTGCTGTTTTTCTGGCAATTTGCCCAGGCAGCCTTCCATTGCCGTTAACTGTTCTTCTTTTTCATCATATTGTTTATACTGATGCATATCTCCCGGAAATTTCACAAATTCATCCAAAGAAATTTGAGATTTGTTTTTTTGGGACCTTAAATACATCAGGCAATGATTCTTGCTTAATACATAGAGCCATCTCGGAAAGTCCTTGATTTCTTGTTTATTGACTTTATATATTAATTCTTCAAAGATATTCATGACAGCATCTTTGCTCAGTTCGGAATCTTGGAGATACCGTAAGCAAACGTAGTATACCATCTCTGTATGTCGCTGGTATAAATCGCCCAATACCTGGAGATCCATAGACTCCTGATAGTGCAACAAGAGCTCATGGTCTTGTGGTGTATCTATTTTTGACGACTTGAATGCAAACATTTATTGGTTAAAAATATTTTTTTTTTCTGGTTTATGGAAATTTAATATTTATGGCATCCCTTGGCAAAAACGTGAATGATATGAGAACAATACTTTTTGTGATAGGCTTGTTGCTATCCTTTGGTGGATACGCCAAGCAGGGATATGAAGTCAGCGGTAAGGTGGTGGATGCAAATACGGGAATTGCCCTTGCCGGGGTGCAGGTAAGCAATGACGTAACCAAAGAGCAGGGCCTGACCGATGATAAAGGAAATTATCGCATCCAGGTCCGGGATGGTAAAAATACCTTGATTTTTAGTTATATCGGATATCTCGAACAACGGATCGCGGTCAACCATCGGTCAAAGGTTGATGTGGCGATGGTGCAGCAAAACAATACATTGGATGAAGTTGTGGTGACCGGATACGAGCGCAAAGCGAAACGCCAGACGGCACCGATGATGAATGTTAATGCAGCTTTGTCCGGGCAAGTATCAAGTTTGTATATCAGAGGGACGGCGTATATGCCTAATCAAAACCAGGAATCTTATCAGAAGGTAAAGGAAAATAAGTTTATCAATCCGCTTAAAGAACCTTTATCGACGTTTGCGGCAGATGTTGATGCCGCCTCTTATAGTAATGTACGTCGTTTTATCAATTCGGGAAGTTTACCTGAAAAAGATGCGGTACGCGTTGAAGAGATGATCAATTATTTTCAGTATGAGGTGGCTGCACCTAAAAATGGCGAGCCTGTAAATATCGTTACCGAATTGACGAAGGCGCCCTGGAATACAGCGCATCAGCTGATGCGTGTAACGTTAAAAGCGAAAGATATGCCTACGGCAAAGCTTAAAGCTTCTAATCTGGTGTTTTTGATTGATGTTTCTGGGTCAATGATGGGACCGGGGCGTCTGCCTTTAGTGAAAGCTTCGTTGAAGATGCTGGTTGATCAGCTTCGTGACATAGACCATGTAGCTATTGTGACTTATGCCGGATCGGCAGGGGTAAAATTGGAAAGTACGCCCGGCGACGAAAAGATGAAAATAAAATCGGCTATCGAAGAGCTGGAAGCAGGCGGAAGTACCGCTGGTGCAGCGGGAATTAAGAAGGCTTACGAAATTGCTAAACAACAATTTATTAAAGGTGGAAACAACCGGATTATTTTGGCCAGTGACGGTGATTTCAATGTAGGAGAGAGCAGTGACGAATCGATGGAAGAATTGATTGCGAAAGAAAGTAAATCAGGCATTTTCCTTACGGTACTCGGTTATGGTATGGGGAATCTTAAGGACAGTAAGATGGAAATTCTTGCGGACAAAGGTCATGGAAATTACGCTTATATCGATAATATTTCGGAAGCACGAAAGGCGATGGTGACCGAATTTGGGGGAACGTTGTTTACTGTTGCTAAAGATGTAAAGATTCAGGTCGAATTCAATCCAACTTATGTGCAAGCCTATCGCTTGGTGGGATACGAAAACCGCTTGCTGGAGGCCGAGGATTTCAATAATGATCAAAAGATGGGCGGTGATATGGGCGTAGGCCATGTGGTGACAGCCTTGTATGAAATTGTACCTGTCGGTGCTGAATCAGGAATGGTCGGAACGGTAGATCCATTAAAATATCAACAGCATGCAAGTCAGGCAACTGGACGGAGAAATGCTGAACTGGCAACAGTTAAATTTCGGTACAAGGAGCCTGAAGGGGAGAAAAGTAAGTTGCAGCAAAAGGTGGTAGGAACTGCGGTAACGGAGTTGAACAAGGTGAGTGAAGATTTACGTTTTGCAACAGCGGTAGCGGAACTTGGTTTACTACTTCGTGATTCTGATTTTAAGCAAAAGGCCAATTTTGACCAGCTGATCGTGCGTGCAAAAGCTTCCAAAGGAAAAGATGAGGAAGGTTATCGTGCTGAATTTATCCGTATGGCTGAAAATGCGCGGGACTTATCGAGATCGAAAGAATAAATAGGATAAGAATATCCAAAGTATTTTCAGCAGCGGCAACCGAAAGGCTGCTGCTGAAAATACTTTAGTTTTTGGGATCATAGACAAAAAAGTAAATAAAATCTATATTTTTAAGCCATAAATAAAAGGAACGTATTTTGCTCCTGTGACTGGTGCTACATGCTATTCGGCTGGGGTGATGAATGGGGTGGATTGTTTTGGTGAATCGAGGTAACTCGTAAAGAAATCAGCCAGGCTGTCGATGGTGAGGCAAATATGCGGGAATAAAAAATAATAGATAAATGAAAAATTTCTTTTTGTGCTTTCTTTTGGCCATTGGTATTGCAATACCTACAATAGCCCAAAATGCAGGTTTGAATAAACAGCAGACGATGGCCTATATTAACAAGCTGTATAAAGTTGCTTATCATTATAAGGATACGAAAATTGATACGGTGACGGTAGACGGGAAAGTGCTGACAGTCTTTCTTTCCAGTGGCCAGCATTTTCGAAGTGATATTGCGAAATCAGATATACTTGTCATTGCCAGGGTAAAATCAGGTTATCAAATTCGATTCAAGTCGTCGCCAAGCACGGATGAAATTTTATGGGCGATCCAAACAGAAGATGATGCAAAACGTCTGAAAAATGCGCTGGAACATCTGATTAAAATTGTAAAAACAGAGAAAAAGACAGATCCTTTCGGGAGTTAAGTGTTTTAGAAATGCTCTGGTCCAATTAATAATAGAATGTTCGGCAAGGTATGAGCTTGCCGAACTGAATAGAGAAAGTAGTAGGGCTTGCACATGGATATGTGTTGAGGATTGCTGAGGGGGTAACCAAATGCCTACTAGATATAAAGACGATTGGCTTCATGGCCTAAATTGAAGTGGCTGTTGAAACCATCGATTGTAAATCACATCGTTAATACGAACTTAAGGTATTTACATAAATTCGGCGTTAAAATGTTGTTATCTTATTGTAATTAAGTTTATTGTGTTTTTGTTGTTGAATTTCTTTATTTATCCTTTGAATGAATTGTCATGCCATGAATACCTTTATTTCCTTTCCAATTTTATATTGCCCAGATAACAGCTATTCATGCTCCGGTTTGTCCCGTCGCTAGCAACAAATACCAGATATAGGTGATATATATCGCTGTAGGTTAGACGGAGGACCGTTTATACCGTGTTTACATTTGCCATAGTATTAAATTAAAGTTCATAGGCTTTACTAACTTATAAGGGGTGGATAAGTTTAGACCAATACCTTCATTTATTGTAAGTAAACTATTACATTACAGAGAGCTAATAGGGAGCTGAAACGCTTTCATCCGAATGAGGTCCCTATCAGGTCCCTATAAAGTACGCATGAAGTCCCTGTTATTTAATAAGTATATATGTTTAGAGGAGCATATTGATAACTCGTTGGATTGCACAAAAAAGCAGACCTGATGAAAGATCTGCTTGGATTGCTATGTATTAGAAGTCCACAAAAAAATCCCTATTTTTGCCAATAAAATCACATCGAATTGACACATCAGGAAAAGTCGAGCCAGATCAGGAGGGAAATAAATCAGTCCTATCAGCAGCTTAAAAGAATATACCCCATATTAAAACGTCAGAACAGCATTGGTATGGCCATATTTGCACTAGCAATCCTGGCCATTTTGGTTGTATCGATCGCTTGGTATCGCGGACTTGTGCCGAGTTGGCTTATGATTGCTAGCAATGCATTTTTTATGGGCGTATTGCATGAAATAGAACATGATCTGATCCATTGGCTTTATTTTAAAAGACACAAAGTGGTTCATCATTTTATGCTTTTTAGTGTATGGATATTGCGTCCATTGACTGTCAATCCTTGGATTCGTAGAACCTTGCACCATCATCACCATAAGTTTTCAGGTACATTACACGATGTTGAAGAGCGTAGTGTGACAAATGGTGAGCGTTGGTCAATTAAACGTCTGCTGACTACACCTGATGTAGTATTGGGAGGACTCTTTCGTCTGCATCGGATGTTTAACGATATGGATAAGGAAGTAAAAAATGGAAATCTAAAATTGGAGATTTCTTCAAAACTAAAACGAATTATGTTTTTGAGCATTGTTCCGGTAACGATTTTTGCACATGTGGTTTTATATTTCTATTTCGCAGATCTGCTAATAGGTTGGTTAAATGTGTTTTTTAGGTTAGATTTGAGTTTTCCACACTATGTTGATAACATGTTGATAAGTCTTCATGGGGTCATTTATGTTATTCTACTACCAAACTTATTACGTCAATTTTGTTTGCATTTTATCACATCAAATATGCATTATTTTGGCGATGTTGAAGCGGGAAACGTGATCGAACAAACGCAGGTACTGACAGTATGGTGGACCTTTCCGATGCAATTGTTCTGTTTCTTTTTCGGATGGACACATAGTATTCATCATTTTGTCGTCAATGAGACCTTTTACGTCCGTCATCTTGGCCGTAAGAAAGCACAAGAAGTCTTACGCAAATATGGGGTTCGTTTTAATGATCTGGGAACGTTTAGAAGGGCGAACCGTTTTCGTGAATGAAAGCAATAAGTAAGTACTTTGGTCTACCCTTTTCTACGATAGGTCTTATAATTGCCATGCTGTTCATAAATTAAGGCACCTTCTTCACAATAGCTTGTTAGATAAACGGAGAATTTATTGCTTTGGCTTTTGTCTATTCCCAGCTCGGAAAGCACTTCAGAAACACGCCGCGCTGTGTGGAAAAAATCGGAACGATAGACAAGATCATCTAGCTTTTTGCTTAGGGCAATTCTTTCTTGTGCATCTGGGGGGAGTGAATACGGAGCACTAAAAACAATGTCATGCTGAAAAAATATCTTCGGCTGAATTTCTAGACTGCGGCATAAAATCATAAAATTGCTGAGGGTTAGGTCTTTTCCTTTTTCAATACCATTTAATGTTCCCGTTGAAATGCCTGTAATATTGGAGAGATCTCGCATGGAATAATAGAGATCATTGCGTTTCGCGCGAAATCGTAAACCAATCGTTTCCAGTAATACTTTATCTTCATCCGTCATACAACGAATTGAATGACAATTTGCGCAAAATATCGTTCATTATTTTGTTTAAAAATTTGTATTTATTCTTTTTTATACTATATTTGTTATAACAGACGTTTTTAAATGGATTAATTTCGTAAGACCTTACATCACCGATATTCTATGTAAAGAAAGGGCAAAGCAATACGTTGCCATCATCCAGCGCATAGAAAATGAAAAATAATTTGACATAATATTATTTACTTGCCAGACTCAAACTTCCGAGTCTGTTAAGTTATGCTGGATCCATAATAAGTTGTTTAATAGCGCTATGGCCAAACTTTTGGCCGACTCCTACCAGATAGTGCAATAAAGATAGGGTAACTTACCTGGTTTCCAGTTTCCAAGAATCAGTTTATTTGTTTGGAGCCACGGTAAATTATTTATTATCGTCCACTCATGAAATAGTAGATCAGATAAAAAACGACCAATAGACATACTGCGATAATCAGTGTACGTTTAATATTTCGACCAGCTGGCTCATCGTCTTTTTCCTTAACGGCTACATCAGGCAGTTTTTCCTCCTGTTTCTGGTCGCTATGTTCGGGAATATCATATTTATTTTCCATTGCTCAAATTGTTTGTTGTTATGGATAGAACAGTGCTGGATTGCAAATCGTTGGGTTGGACGTGTTTTAATTCCCACAAATGTATATTTAAGAAGCAGCGCTCGTGATGTGAATAAATAAAACGGTAAAAGCATTGTGTTTTTTCTAGTATTTGCATACATTGCAGCTACATTTGACGCGATAAACCTAAACAACCTGTAAACGCTGTGTTTACATTTAATTTTGTGTTGAACGAAGTCTATAATAAATAATTGAGCACTAAATGAAAAGAAGAACTCTTATTGGAACGTTGGTAGCTGGATGTATGATGTTGGCTGTTAGTCCAACATCTGCGCAACAAAAAGCTGCAAAAAAGGAAATTGGTTTACAGTTATATTCTGTACGTGAAGAAATCGGGAAAAATCCAAACTTCGACCAGATTCTACAAAAGATCTCAGCATTGGGTTATACAGGAGTGGAAGCCGCTGGATACAAGGATGGAAAATTATATAATTTAAGCCCACAGGAGTTTAAGGCAAAAGTAGAAAAAGCTGGAATGAAAGTGATTTCATCACACGCGACAAAGACTTTATCGGAACAAGAGCTTGCCTCTGGAGATTTTACTGAATCCCTAAAATGGTGGGACGAATGTATTGCTACACACAAAGCTGCGGGAATGAAGTATATCGTTACGCCTTGGATGGAGGTGCCCAAAACACTTAAAGATCTAGAAACACAATGTCGTTATCTGGATGCGGTGGGCGCTAAATGCCGCCAGCAAGGGATCGTATACGGCTATCACAACCACTCACACGAGTTCAGAAAAGTGGAGGATAAAGTGATGTACGATTATATGATAGAGCACACAAATCCTGAGAATGTATTTTTCGAGATGGACGTTTATTGGGCGGTAATGGGACAAGTCAGTCCAGTTGATTATTTCAATAAATATGCCGGCAGATTTAAGGCTTTGCATATAAAAGATCACCGTGAAATTGGTCAAAGTGGCATGGTCGGTTTTGATGCAATCTTTAATAATTCAAAAGCTGCTGGATTACAATATATCTTTGTTGAGCTGGAAGAAACACGTAACGATATTTATACGGGTTTACAACAAAGTATTGATTATTTGAAAAAGGCTTCTTTTGTAAAAGCAAGCTACTTAAAATAGTCATAAATCGGGAGAAAATTGACCTTGTTGAGACAATTCTCCGTTTGATAGATTTATTATTTTTCGTTAACTTGAATGTAATAAAAAGGGATTTTTTATTGAATTAAATCAGACCATATGAAACGGATTATTGTTGCTACAGACTATGCGGAAGAGGCAGAACATGCCTTAAAATTTATTATGGAAGTTTTTGCTGGAAAAGAATATGAGCTCGTCTTATTTTCTCTTCAAAATCCTTCTATCCATGCCATGAACGCTCGACTTTCTCCCGATTCTATGTTCAAGATTTTTGAACATCAAAGCAAGATCTTACAGCGTAAAGCGGAGGCGATTACAGCAGAACGTGGTGTGCTGACTATTCCATATCTTGCTGCAGGTCTGTTTTATGACCAGATTACCAAATGTATCCAAGAGACAAATGCGGATTTACTGGTTATGGGCATGGCCAAACGTTCTTTCGATCAAGATATGCTCGGCAATACCACTACAGCGGCTATCAGTAAATTAAAAATACCAATTCTTTCAGTTCCGCTGGGCGCAAAATTTACAGGTCTGGAGCATATCCTTTTCGCCTGTGATATTGTCCGTGGTGTGCAAAAGGAAATCCTCGAAAAGGTTAAGGATTTTGCCGCTGAATTTGGTGCGGTACTGGAAGTCCTCAATATTCGAAAGACCGTTGAGCAGCTGAATGAGGAAAAAGGAAAAGAAACTCGGGAAGCCATAAACAATGTAATGGGAATTGTAAGTTATTATTACAAAAATGTAACGTCCAATGAGGTCGTAAAAGCCATCCGGGATGAGGTCAGGGAAAGCAGTACAGATCTCCTGGTGATGATTCCATACAAATACGGTTTCTGGAGCTCGTTGACCCACCGCAGTAAAACGCGTATGATGGCGTCGGGGCTGGATGTCCCTTTACTGACAATTTCGATCTAATTCTTTTATCATAAAATCCCAGTTGAGCTAAGATCAACTGGGATTTATCTTTATGCTGTCATTGAAATATTTCGATGACGTCTACCTAATTCGATAATCTATTTATTATTTAATTCGTATACCCAATATTTTTAGACTACGTTCTTCTTGATCTAAGGTTGCTATATTGGGTAAGTTAGCCCATTCCTCGAAGCCCATTTTTTCAAATAATACGATGCTTGGAAGATTGTGGGCAAAGATAAATCCCAATAGGGTATGTACGCCTAAACTTGGGGCTTTATCAATGCAGTACTGGAGAATCTGTTTACCCAGGCCTCGGCCTCGTTGCTGTTCGTCCAGATAAATACTGATTTCTACCGTAGCATCGTAGGCTGGACGGCCATAGAACGATTGAAAACTTACCCAGCCAAGTATCTGATTATTTTTATCTTCCACCAGCCATAAGGGTCTTTTCGAAGAGTTATGTTCGTCAAACCATTTTTGTCTACTGGCAACAGATACAGGTGCAGTGTCTGCTGTGACCATGCGGGAGGCAATTGTTGAATTGTATATTTCTACAATGCGCGGTAAATCTTGTTGTGATGCGTCACGAAATTTTAATTGATTCATGGTTTGTACTGTTTAATTGTTGTTTGCTGTTGGTTTGGCTCTAATGCCCAAGCTAAAAATCCATTCATAACCTCGTTCCAATGAGGCTTGCTGTAATCGGGCCGGCCATCGTTCTGAACTTCAAAATAATTGTGCTCCTGATTATAATAACGTTTTATAGTCAGGTTGTCTTTGTGATTTCTTATAAAATAAAGAGGAACTAAGTCATTTAATTCAGATACAATATCTTCTGTACCGAAGACGAGATAGATGGGTTTATTAAAGCCCAATAGGTCGTCAATAGCAGGTTGTGAAAATGACTTCCAGGAACGTAAATTAGGATTGTTTTTTAATTTTTCTGGATTGTTGGCATCTTGATAAAAGGCATAGGTTTGTTCAATTTTTTGAGAGGCTTGTTGCCAGGAGATTTTTCCTTTTTGCACAGCGCGTTTTGCTTGCCGTATATCTTGGTCTACCCGTCCGAATATATTGGTTCCCGATAGGCCTAATTTACTTATTTTTTTATAGCGATTGGCTAGTTTGGTGGCTACGTGTCCACCTTGAGAGTGACCGAATACAACTAGTTGTGAATTATCTACCCAGGGTTTTCCGCTAAGATAATCTAATACAGCAACGGCCCGGTCTACATAATTATCTAGATAGTCTGCTTTTTGGTATGCTATACTCGGGATATTTTTATCTTTTGAGTCACCATAATACCAATAAGAATCATTAAGCTGAGATTCATCGACGATAACAGGCGTTTCTGGCATGGAAATAACGACGAGATGGTACGACTTAATAATATCTTGGTAGTTAAAGTTGGTTAATCCTCCCCCAAAAAGACTTAAACCTTCTTTTTGATAATTAAAGTATAGAGGGATGGGCAGCGATCCCTGACAAAACAAAAATAGGGGTTTTTTACTTTTTGGAGCAGGATCAATGACTAAAAAATCAATTTTACCGTTTGGGTTTTCAAGTTCAAAAAGAGTGGATTCATGATTGATGACTCTGGTATTCTGTCCGAAGATAGTCTGTGGTGTGAATAATAAGCAGATAAAAAGAATGAATTTCATGAAGATCGGCTGTATGTAAATTTGTTTTGCCAAACTTAGATAAATTGCTTTTGATATGCAATATAATTACGATTCATAGCTAGCGAAATCGTTCGGCTGTTCTTTATAGGTATACATCATTATCTCCCGTAGATCTATTAGCAATTTATGGCCACGTTCTTGTATTTCGAGAATAAAATTTATACTAATTTGAACAATTATTTCACTATATATTGGTGTTTTTTTTCCATATTAGCTTATTCAAAAATAAGCATCAACCACCGAGTTCCGGTCGCCATAAAATCACTAAAAACTATCTAAGAAGAATATGGGGAAGAGATTGGTTAAGCGGCTACGCTGATAGCCGCTTTTTTACACATAGAATCAATTATGAACGCATTGCAAACTGTACCTATAATCCGAATCCGTTCAATGGATGTTATGCGTGGTTTCACGCTGTTTCTGATGTTATTTGTCAATGACTTGTTTATTCCCGGTGTACCGAAATGGCTGGTGCACACGGAGGCAGATGAGGACGGGATGGGGTTGGCGGACTGGGTATTTCCGGGATTTCTTTTTATGGTTGGCATGGCGGTGCCTTATGCTGTTGCGGCTAGGGAAAAGATAGGTTCATCGGTAACCGTAATCTTTGTACATGTTCTGTTGAGAACATTGAGTCTGCTGCTGATTGGCGTGTTGATTCTAAATGGTGCACGTGTATCTCCTGATTTGACGGGGATGTCGCATTTGTTGTGGTTAGGACTGCTGTATGTATCCGTTTTTCTGATTTGGAATCGTTATCCGAAAGATAAGCAATATCAGTCCATTTATAAGGGGTTGCGTATAGTCGGCATCATAGGGATTATTTATCTCATATATATTTTCAAAGCGTCTGATGGTAAGGGCTTGGAAGTAGGGTGGTGGGGGATTTTAGGGCTGATTGGTTGGGGATATTTTGCTGCGGCTTCTATTTTCTTATTGTGCAGAGGAAGGATAATAGTGATTGTATGTGGTTGGTTAGTGTTTTTGATACTCAATATTCTGAGCCAAACGGAATTTAAAGTTGAATTCCCCGGTATCGGAAGATATTTACATGTTCTTCTAGCTGGCAATATACCCTGTATTGTGCTGAGCGGAACAATCATAGGTATGCTTATGAAACGTTATGCGGCCACTCCACGGGTATTATTGCGTTTTTTACTTGTTATTGGCATGATTTGGCTAGTTACAGGTTTTGTCTTACGTTTTTGGTTTATTTTATCCAAAATCCATGGTACACCGAGCTGGGCATTGGTCTGTTGTGGAATTAGTGTATTACTTTTGATCCCCATATATTATTTCATTGATGTGAAAGGCTATCATCGCGGGATAGGATTGTTTGAAGAGGCTGGAAAGAATTCCTTGACTACTTACCTTGCTCCTGATTTGATCTACTTCATCTGTTGGGGCTTTCATATTCCATTGTTCTTTTATAAGCAATCGGGGCATATGGGACTAGCGGTTGCTGGTTCACTGCTTTGGGCTTTAGTCATGTTGTGGTATGCAATCTTGCTGAAGAAGCTAAATGTCTATTTGAAACTGTAGCGAGCCAGTGATTATCAAGCACGAATGCTTTAGTTATTAAATATTAGGAAGTCTAATATGATCAAAAAACAAACAAAACTGCAAGTATGGAATGTAAATTGAAATCAATATGTAGTCAGGCCTTCACTGTCCTGTTATTGACGTTATTATTGTACCCTAGTGTAAGTCGTGCAGGAGTCAAAAATAAGAAAGTAGTTATAGCCTATGTTACATCCTGGTCCAAAGTGATGCCTGATCCGACTTATCTGACACATATCAATTATGCCTTTGCACATGTCAGCGATAGCTTTGACGGCCTGCGTATAGATAATGAATCTAGGTTGAAGGCTATTGCGGATCTCAAGAAGACACATCCACATCTAAAGGTATTGTTGTCGGTTGGCGGTTGGGGGAGTGGCCGGTTTAGCGAAATGGCTGCTGATAAGTCCAATCGGAAAAAATTTGCCCAAGACTGCTTGCGTGTGGTGCGAGAGTTTAATCTTGATGGTATAGATATTGACTGGGAGTACCCGACAAATTCCTCTGCCGGGATTTCGTCCTCTTTAGCCGATACCGAAAATTTCACTTTACTCATGCATGATATCCGGAAAGCTATTGGTAAAAAGAAGCTGCTGACCTTGGCTTCGGTTGCGAACGGTAAGTATATCGCCTTTGATAAGATTAAAAAAGAGGTGGATTTTGTTAATATCATGACTTATGATTCGGGTCATCCACCTTATCATCATGCAAGCTTACACCGTTCCCCCTTATCGGGACATACAACTTGTGTGGAGGCCGTGAAGGCCCGTGTCGAGGGGGGGCATGCCTGTTGAAAAATTGGTGCTGGGAATTCCATTCTATGGCCGTGGTAATAAGACTGAAGTCAAGGGTTTTATCGATTATAAAGACTTGCTTTCACTTCAGGGATTTGAGCAGAAATGGGACGATGAGGCGAAAGCACATTATCTTGTCAACGATAAAGGGGAGTTTGTGTTGACCTATGAAACGCCAGAGTCTATTGCACATAAATGTAATTATGTGCATACTATGGGCTTGCTTGGTGCGATGTATCGGGAATATGCCGGGGACACGGAAGCTGGTATTTTACGAGGTGCGGTTTATAAAGGCATTGTGCAATAAACAAAAAAGCCTGACTTGAGTTAGGCTTTTTTGTTTGTGGAGCTGGAGAGATTCGAACTCTCGTCCAGTCATGGTACTGTATACGCTTTCTACATGTTTAGCTTCTCTTTAATTGTCGGGCGAGGGAAGGTGAGTCGCTTACCTATACCGTACGCCGTAGTTGCTGTTTCTCACAAGTGCTTAGCAACATCACACTTGCCAGTTCTATTGTTCGATGCCCCGAATGTTAAACCAAAGAACAGGATCTAACGGGACAAATAGCTATGTTAAGTCTAACTTAAGCAGCTAAGGCGTAGTTTTCTTCGCCAGTTATAATTCTGAAAGTTCAGATTAAAGTGCTCTACTAACAACGCACTACATGCTTACATAACCGTCTCCATCCTGTCAATTCCGGTCAACCCCAATTATGTCTTACAAAGATACATTTTTTTTGCTTAATCAGCAAGATGTGCCGTGTTCTGACTTCATGACTCGCTATTTGCTTGGAAATAAACGTGATATTTTCAGCGTCCGCCTGGTGAAAGCAGGAGAATGGAGAAGTTCATAATAGGGTATTAACGAGCGGTGCATTCAACTAACTGTTTGCACTTAATGGTGAGCGCAGAAAATTTATCTATGGCTAGCAAAGCTATGCGTAAAAAAAAGCTGGACGGAAGTCCAGCTCTTTCTTTATTTGATCAATCCGGCCCTTTTTAACAAGGGTTCTACCGAAGGTTCTTGTCCGCGGAAGCGTTTGTAAAGGACCATTGGATGTTCTGTACCACCTTTGGAAAGCACATTGTCCTTAAATTTGGCTGCGATCTCCTTATTGAAGATACCATTCTGTTTGAAGTAATCAAAAGCATCTGCATCCAGTACTTCCGCCCATTTGTAGCTGTAATATCCCGAAGAATAACCGCCATTGAAAATATGGGAGAAGGCTGTACTCATGGCATTCTCCTTGACATCGGGATAGAGTTTTGTCGAGGCAAACTGTTCATCTTCAAATGCTTTAAGATCAGAGATTGCCGTTGGATCCTGTCCATGCCAGCCCATATCTAATAGACCAAAGCTTAATTGGCGCATTGTCGCCATTCCCTCAAGAAATGAAGCGCTTTCGCGGATCTTTTCGACAAGTTCCATCGGGATTACTTCGCCAGTTTCGTAGTGCTTGGCAAATAATTCAAGGGCTTCTTTTTCATAGCACCAGTTTTCCATTACCTGACTTGGTAACTCGACAAAATCCCAATAAACGGATGTTCCGGATAGTGTAGGATAGGTACTATCTGCCAACATACCATGCAAGGCATGTCCAAATTCATGAAATAATGTAGTTACTTCTTGGAAGGTCAACAGCGAAGGTTTTGATGCTGTAGGACGCGTAAAATTGCAAACAATAGAGACATGCGGACGCTCTTGTTTGCCATTTTGAACGTATTGTGGTTTGAACGATGTCATCCAGGCACCATTTCGCTTTCCTTTACGCGGGAAGAAATCGGCATAGAAAATAGCGACTAATTCCCCGTTGTCTTTACTGACCTCAAATGTTTGCACCTCTTCGTGGTAGGTATCAATTGTGTCGACTTCTTTGAAGTTGATGCCAAACAAACGATGAGCCACTTCAAATGCGCCTTGTAAGACATTTTCGAGTTTGAAATATGGTTTGAGCTTTTCGTCGTCCAGATTAAAGCGTTCTTGTTTCAGCTTTTCGGCATAATAGGCCCCATCCCATTTTTCCAATTGTTCTATACCATCTAAGTTTTTTGCAAATTGGGCTAATTCTGCAAATTCTTGTACTGCCGCTGGTTTTGCTTTTTGCAGTAAGTCATTTAAGAATTCAGTGACTTTGCTTGGATTTTGTGCCATACGCTCGGCAAGAACAAAGTCTGCATGCGTCGCGTAGCCCAATAATTTGGCTCTTTCGAAACGTAATTTTACAATTTTCAAAACATTATCCACGTTGTTGTGCTCGTTATCCTGAAAAGCTTTTCGGCCTGCGGCGAGGGTAATTTCTTTGCGAAGTTCCCGATTGTCGGCATAGGTGACAAAAGGAAGATAGCTTGGAAAATCCAGGGTAAAGAGCCAGCCTTCTTTTTCGTTGGCTTTAGCCAAAGCATGTGCAGCTTCTACCGCCCCCTCCGGAAGTCCGGAAAGATCTTTTTCGTCGGTCACCAATAGTTGGTAGGCGTTGGTTTCGGCAAGAACGTTCTCGCCAAATTTCAATTTTAAAAGCGACAGCTCGGCATCTATTTCACGGAGCTTTTCTTTTTGTTCGTCATTCAAAAGCGCACCGTTGCGTACAAAATCCTTATATGATTTTTCCAATAAGGTTGTTTGTTCTGCCGTCAATGTCAGTTGATCTTTCTGATCATATACAGCCTTAACCCGTTTGAAGAGATCGAAATTTAATGTAATATCATTGCCCAATGCAGATAATTTGGGTGCTACATCCTGTGCGATTTTTTCGAGTTCGGCATTTGTTTCAGCGGAATGAAGGTTGAAAAAGATATTCGACAAACGATCTAATGCCTGCCCAGAGTAGGACATCGCAGCGATAGTATTGTCGAAAGTTGCCTTTTCGGGATTGTTGACGATTGCATCGACCTCATCTTTTGTCTTCTGAATAGCTTCGTCAAATGCGGGAATATAATCTTCGTTTTTTATCTGTGAAAACGGAGCAGTGTCATGCTGCGTTTTAAATTTCTCTGTTAAAATACTCATAGGAGTAAATGTAATAAATATTTATTTCAAGCGATAGCATCTACTTAAATTATGGAGCTGAAATGATATTTGAACAACTAGGTATTTAGGCTGTCTTCGAAATGTATTGCAGGAAGTTGTATCTATAAAAAAAGAGCTCCTTGGAGCTCTTTTTTTACTTTTTATATAGAATTAGGCTAGTTTCCCTAATGCTTCCTTGATTCTTTTTAAAGCTTCGATCAAACTTTCATCTGAAGCTGCATAAGACAAGCGGATGTAGTTGTCGTTACCGAATGAATCTCCACCTACTGTCGCTACGTGACCGACATTCAATAAGTACAGTGCCAAATCAGATGAGTTTTTGATGACATTGCCATCTTGGTCTTTTTTACCAAAGAACGAAGAGATTTCAGGAAAGAAATAGAATGCACCTTCGGGTAGATTTGTTCTTACACCTGGGATTTCAGTCAATAGATCGTATACCAATTGGCGGCGACGAGCGAAAGCTTCTTTCATTTTGTTGACAGATTCCAATCCTTGTTCATAAGCGACGATACCCGCACGTTGAGAAATTGAACAGGTACCAGAGGTTGTCTGTCCTTGTAATTTATCATTTGCAGCAGCAATGGTTTTGTTGGCAGCGATATAACCTAAGCGCCATCCAGTCATTGCAAATGCTTTTGAAAAGCCATTGATGATGATCACTCTATCTTTGATGCTTTCAAACTGTGCGATGGATTCGTGTTTATCGACAAAGTTGATATGTTCATAGATTTCATCAGATAGAATAAATACCTGTGGATGTTTTTCGAAAACTTTAGCCAATGCGGCTAATTCATCTTTGCTGTAAACTGTTCCTGTCGGATTGTTTGGCGATGAAAACATAAACAACTTGGTTTTTGGTGTAATTGCCGCTTCCAATTGTTCAGGTGTAATCTTAAAATTATTGTCGATTTCAGTATTGATAAAGACTGATTTTCCTTCTGCTAAAACAACCATTTCAGAGTATGATACCCAATATGGTGTTGGGATAATTACTTCATCACCTGGATTGATCAAGGTTAGAATCACATTTGACAGGGATTGTTTTGCACCCGTAGAAACGACAATTTGAGAAATATCATAATCTAAATTGTTTTCTGTCTTCAACTTGTTTACAATTGCCTGGCGTAATTCCGGGTACCCAGGTACCGGCGAATAACGCGTCCAGTTTTCGTCTAGGGCTTTCTTCGCTGCATCTTTTACATGCTCAGGTGTGTTGAAATCAGGTTCACCTACGCTAAGGCTAATTACATTAACGCCTTTTGCTGCTAATTCGCGGCCCAACTTGGTCATTTTAAGTGTAGCCGATTCGGACAAATTATTTATCCTGTCTGATAAGTATGATGGTGTGCTCATGGTAAGACAAAGATATTACATACGTTGCAAATAATCTTCTTTATTTTTGATAATTTACAAAGAAAAGTAGCTCTTTTATTGGGCTTTTTTAATGAAAGGGCTGTTGAAGCGATTTAGCACAGTTATTTAATTGATCCCGGCGTTGGATGTTCAAAACTAATCGATCTGATTTGCCGTTATATCTTTACCTTTGCGCTCACAAAAATGTTGGCTGGTCATCATTTTCATCATTTGCTCATAGAAGGTTTCATATAGAAGATAAGCGTCATGTCAAGACAAAGAAGATTGGTTTTATTATCGCTTTTTACCGGAATAGGTTTGATGATTGTGAAGTTTTTTGCCTACTTCTTAACGGATTCCAGTGCAATCTTTACAGATGCAGCGGAAAGTATTGTCAATGTGATCGCTTCGGGTTTTGCATTTTATAGTATTTATCTCTCGGCCCAGCCCAAGGATGAGAATCATCCCTACGGTCACGGTAAAGTGGAGTTCTTTTCGGTATTTTTGGAAGGTGGACTTATTTTTATCGCAGGCGCGATTATCTTAGCCAAGGCTTGTTACAATCTATTCTTTCCCGCTGAATTGACACATCTCGAACAAGGGATTTATCTGATAGGTATCACGTCTGTGATCAATTTTGCGGTAGGATTCTATATTATGAAGCGCGGTCGTGCATTAGGATCCATTACTTTGGTGGCAGATGGAAAACATTTACAGGTAGACGCTTATAGTACAATCGGATTGATATTGGGCCTGTTGCTGATGAGATTGACAGGTTTCCAATGGATCGATGTTGTTATTTCCATTGTACTGGGGCTTTTTATTCTCTTTAACGGTTATAAATTACTTCGCCAATCGATCGGTGGATTGATGGATGAATCGGATACAGCGCTCGTGCAGGATGTGGTTGAAATCTTGGAACGTAATCGAAAGAATGAATGGATTGATGTCCATAATCTTCGTGTACAACGTTACGGAAATGAACTTCATGTAGATTGCCATCTTACACTGCCCAGCTATCTCGATCTCATCCAGGTACACGATGAAATCTCTGCAGTGGATAAAATTGTCAATAAAGAGATGTCGGTGCGTACTGAATTTTTTGTTCATGCGGATCCTTGCCTCCCACAGTGCTGCCAATATTGTCAGGTGCGCAATTGCCCGATTCGTTCGGAGCAATTCCGGGAACGCATTTCTTGGGATACGGAAAATGTTACGCGGAATCAAAAACATTTTTTATATGCTATTGCCGAATAGCGGATACAGTTTCTTTTTCAGACCTAACAGGTATAATGTCAAGTGTGATTTCGTCGCATATAGTAAACTAAAAAAAAGCTAGTTTATATAAATATATATAAAAAAAGGTATCTTTGCCTTTTAGCAAAAGAGTTTAAAAATCCTATATGAAGCACATTCGTAATTTCTGTATTATTGCGCATATTGACCATGGCAAAAGTACTTTGGCAGACCGCCTTTTAGAGTATACCAATACCATCAGTCAGCGTGAAGCACAGGCACAATTACTTGATAATATGGATTTGGAACGTGAACGTGGTATTACGATCAAGAGTCACGCCATCCAAATGAATTATAAAAAAGATGGTCAGGAGTATATCCTGAACCTGATCGATACTCCAGGACACGTGGATTTTTCCTATGAGGTTTCGCGTTCAATTGCTGCCTGTGAAGGCGCTTTACTGATCGTGGATGCCTCTCAAGGTATTCAAGCACAAACTATTTCAAATTTATATCTGGCGTTGGAACATGATCTGGAAATTATTCCGATCCTCAACAAAATGGACCTTCCCGGTGCGATGCCTGAAGAAGTAAAAGATCAGATTGTGGATTTGATCGGTGGTGACCGTGACGCAATTATTCCTGCGTCCGGAAAAACGGGGCTTGGCGTACCGAATATTCTGGAAGCAATTGTTGAACGTATTCCACATCCAGTGGGTGATCCCGAGGGTCCTTTACAAGCCTTGATTTTTGATTCTGTTTTCAACTCTTTCCGTGGTATCATGGCTTATTTTAAAGTTGAAAATGGTGAGATCCGTAAAGGTGACCGCGTGAAATTTGTCGCTACAGGAAAAGAATATTTTGCCGATGAAATTGGTACACTGAAATTAAATCAAGTGCCAAAAGAGGTTATTAAAACTGGTGATGTAGGTTATATTATCTCAGGTATCAAGGAGGCACGTGAGGTGAAAGTAGGAGATACCATTACACATAAAGATCGTCCTTGCTCCGAGGCTATCCAAGGGTTTGAAGAGGTGAAACCGATGGTCTTTGCGGGTATTTATCCTGTAGATACGGAAGATTATGAGGAGTTGCGTGAGTCTATGCACCGTCTACAGCTGAATGATGCTTCTTTGGTGTTTGAACCAGAGTCGTCGGCGGCTTTAGGGTTCGGCTTCCGTTGTGGTTTCTTGGGTATGCTCCACATGGAGATCATTCAGGAACGCCTGGAGCGCGAGTTTGATATGACTGTTATCACGACGGTTCCCAACGTATCCTATAAGGCCTATATGACCAAAGATAAAGAGGAGGTGATTGTGCATAACCCATCTGATCTACCGGATCCAAGTAAATTGGATTCGATTGAAGAACCTTATATCAAAGCTAATATTATTACGAAATCGGATTTCGTTGGACCTATTATGTCGCTCTGTATCCAGAAACGTGGTACGATCATGAATCAGCACTATCTGACTTCAGATCGTGTTGAATTGGTTTTTGAAATGCCAATGGGTGAGATCGTTTTTGATTTCTACGATAAGCTGAAGACAATTTCCAAAGGCTATGCATCATTTGATTATCATCAAATAGGGTATCGCAAATCAGATCTGGTTAAGTTGGATATCCGACTTAACGATGAACCTGTGGATGCATTGTCTTCGTTGATACACCGGAGCAACGCCTATGATTTTGGTAAAAAGATCTGTGAGAAATTGAAAGAACTATTACCACGTCAACAATTTGAAATTCGTATCCAAGCTTCCATTGGAGCAAAGATCATTGCTCGGGAGACAATTTCAGCTTTACGTAAAGATGTCACGGCGAAATGTTATGGTGGTGATATTTCGCGGAAGCGTAAGCTCCTTGAAAAACAGAAAAAGGGTAAGAAGCGTATGCGTCAGGTTGGGAACGTAGAGATTCCGCAATCTGCATTTATGGCGGTATTGAAATTAGATTAACAAAAATAACATCATATAAAGGAGCTTTTGGGCTCCTTTTAAATACAATAAAATCTCCTAAACATGAATCTATTAGATGGTAAACTAGTTTCCGAAAAAATTAAAGAGCAAATTGCATTAGATGCGGCTGAATTTACAACACAGGCCGGTCGTAAACCTCATCTGGTTGCTATCCTTGTCGGTAATGATGGTGGTAGTGAAACCTACGTGGCTAGCAAAATGCGCAACTGTCAATTGGTCGGCTTTGAATCAACAAACATTCGTTACGACGAAAACATTACTGAGGAAGAATTGATCGCAAAGGTTAAAGAAATCAATCAGGATGAGTCTATCGACGGTTTGATTGTACAACTGCCTTTACCAAAACATATTGATCCGGATAAAGTTACCGAAGCAATTGATTACCGTAAAGATGTAGATGGTTTCCATCCGATCAACCTTGGACGCATGCAACGTAATCTTCCTTGCTTTATTCCAGCTACTCCTTATGGTATTATGCTAATGTTGGACTATTATAAGATTGATACTGCAGGTAAACACGCCGTAGTAGTTGGACGAAGCAATATCGTAGGATCGCCAATGAGTATTTTACTTGCACGCAATTCCAATCCGGGCAACTGTACCGTGACATTAACACATAGTCGTACAAAGGACCTTAAAACAGAGGTTCTGCGTGGTGATATTGTGGTTGCAGCCATCGGTAAGAAAAATTTTGTTACAGCCGACATGGTCAAAGATGGTGCTATCGTTATCGATGTGGGTATCAATAGAGAAACTTCGACAGAAACTAAATCTGGTTTTAAACTATATGGGGATGTTGATTTTGAAAATGTTGCTCCTAAGGCATCTTGGATCACACCAGTACCTGGAGGAGTTGGCTTAATGACGATCGTTGGTTTATTGAAAAATACACTAGAGGCAGCGAAAGGGACAATCTATCCGAAACAATAATTTTGTCTATTTGGCATAGAAGTTGTAAATTGATGTATGCGTGCTCTCGTGGGCCGTTGAAAACTACACTCATAAATCAATTTATAATGAAAAAAATTGCACTTTTAGCAGTCGTAGCAGGAGCATTGGTTATGTCTTCTTGCAACAATTCGGAGAAAAAAGACACTACAGCGACAGATTCGGCAAAAACAGTCGGTGAACATGTAGATGCAGCAATCGCAGATTTAAAAAATGCGGAGGAAAATGCTCGTTTGAAAGCAGAACAGGCGAAAAAGGATTTGGATGAAGCTATCGCAAAAGGCGATAAAGCCGCCGAAGAGAAAGCGCGGGTTGCTTCTGAAGAAGCTAATACTGCCTGGGAAAAGACAAAGGATGCATTGCGTAATGCAGGTGAGGATGTAAAAGAAGGATTAAAAGACGCAAAAGATGCGACAGTGGATGCAACGAACACAGCTGTTGATAAAACAAAAGATGCTGCAAAGGATGTTGCTGAAGGTACAAAGAAAGTTGCAAATGATGTTGCTTCTGGAACGAAAGAAGCCGCGAAAGATGTAAAAGATGCGTCCAAAAAAGTAGGTGACGATATCAGCCGGAAAGCTAAAAATGTAGGTGAAGCGTTGAAGAACTAGTTAACGTATTTCATTTTAAAAATAGGAAAGGGGGCACTGCAATAGAGTGCCCCCTTTCTTTTGTGCAACAAACTTATCGAATTAACTTAAATTAGCTTATTGGTAATAATCCCATAATAATTTGGATAGCTTGCGGGTAAGGACCTCCGCTTCATTCGTTTTACCCCAGCTTTTGTCCGTATTGTTCTTCGTAAAAATACTGAAAACGTAATCTCCTTTTGGTGCATTAACCAAAATGACCTCGTTGCGTACATCATCTAAAGAACCTGTTTTTGAAGCTGTTTTGACAGTAGATGGAATTTGGGATAGTCCTCGTTCATCATAAAACATGTTGCCCATAAAACGATACATCTGATCGGACGATTTTGCCGATATAACTTTGCCCTGTCGGATTAGTGTAACCAAATCGGCCATTTCTTTTGGTGTAGTCTGTCCCCAGCCATATTTTTCCCAGTCTGATTTTCGCCCCTCTGTCTGCGAGTTGACACGAGTATGGGCTAATTGCAGTCCGGTCATTAATTGATTGATTGCGCTACCTCCGCCAGCGAGCTTTTGATTCCAAATACTGGTTACATTATCACTATAAGATAGCATAAGCGCAACTAAGGTTTTCAGGTCTACTTGTGTACTATCTTTAAAAAATTGCATCAGTCCTGACCCTCCATAACGTTGGGTAGCACGGTAGACCAGTTGCTGATCAAGCTGCAATTCACCTTTTTCAATTTTATCAAAAATACCTACTAAAATAGGTATTTTGACAATACTAGCTGTGGGAAAAATGCTGTCAGCCTGAATGTTGACTTCCTTGTTTTTTTTGAGATGGTGTACATAAATGCCAATATCGCCATGAAAACCCTGGATCAGCTGTTTAATGTGTGATTCGAGTTTTTTATCGGTAGATGGCTTTTGCCCAAAGGATAACAAAGACAACAATAGTAACGTAAATGATAGGAATATTTTGCGCATTGTGAAAGGATGATATATGTTAAATGTGGTGAATAATAGTTATTTTTATTGTTTATAGGGCTTAATTTATGAAATATCCATGATTCGTCGTACAAACATCGATGAAAAATAAACCGGATATTCTAAATGGACATTGAAAGACTGATTTTTGATTATGAAATTATTTATGATTTTGATCGGTTGCAAACCGAAAAATAGACGAACAGAACAGCACGACATTTTCTTTGGTATCGGTAATGAGCTCAAAGACTTTGTCGATTCCATTAAAGATTTTTGGCCAGAGGCTGATGGTAAAATTCACATTGATGCATACCGTATTGTCCAAAAGATTGGTGAGTATGAAATTAGGGTTACTGAAAGGATTAATGAAGAGGCTACTGATCCGGAAATGAAGCTATTCTTCGTCAATTTAGGGGGATACAAACCGAACGAATTTGACGAGTTTCACTACAAAGAACTGATCGTCGCAACCAGTTTGGCCAAGGCTACTGAAAAGGCAAAACGTACTGTGTTTTGGAAACATCACAATTCGGCACATATCGATGATAAGTATGGCTTGGACGTAGATGATATTTATGAAATAGAAGATCTGCTATTGCCAGGCGATAAGCATAAATATAGTATTCAAATTACGCCAAAGGTTGGTTTGGAAGAGGATACCATCGCGAATGGATATTTTAAATTGAGCGCACTGTAGTGCAAGATCTGCTATTTCTGGTCTAAAACAAAAAAGGCTTCTTTATAAAGAAGCCTTTTTTCTGAAAGTGTCTGATCTTATTGGTTAGAAAGAACCTTCTCTTCGCTTTCATTGTTATTGATGTCTGCGAAATTATGAAGATTTTGTTTAACTAATATTTTGTTGGTCCTGATGTTGTTTTCTAATGACACTGTGTTTTTTGCCGTAAACAAAGTAGATCAATAAGCCTATAGCAAGCCAGACTGCCAAGCGTTCCCAACTTTCAATTGGTAAGGAAGCCATCATTAAAATACAGACTAAGATACCCATGATTGGCACGAAAGGAACCAATGGTGTTTTAAATGGACGCTCTAAATTAGGATCTGTTTTGCGTAGTACTAAAATACCCACACATACAAGTGTGAAGGCAAATAAAGTACCAATACTTACCATATGACCAAGGTCCGAAACCGGAACGAAACCTGCGAATATACTGACAAATACCATGAAAATAGCATTGGTTTTCCACGGTGTCTGTCTTTTGGACAGATCTGAAAATATCTTTGGAAGTAAACCATCTTTACTCATCGAGTAAAATACGCGGCTCTGACCAAGTAGCATGACAAGAATAACAGAGGTATATCCTGCAATAATCGTAATAATCAAGGCTGTATTCAGAAAATGATAACCTGTCTTAGCGAAAGCTGTGGCAACTGGTTTTGCATCACCTTTAAACATGGTATAGTTTTCGATACCGGTCATCACGTACGAGAATAAAACATATAAAAGCGTACAGATGATTAATGAACCAATAATACCGATAGGCATGCCTTTTTTCGGGTTTTTAGCTTCTTGAGCAGCGGTACTTACGGCGTCAAAACCAATGAATGCAAAAAATACAACACCAGCTGCACGCAATACACCACTGATACCGAAATGGCCAAAATCATCGCTCTTTAAAAATGCCCAGAAACTTTGCTGTCCACTTTTGACCATTTCCTCACCCGCATTGGCAGGGATAAAAGGATCGTGGTTTGCCGGATTGATGAAACTCCATCCCAAAGCGATAAAGATTAATACAACACCAACTTTAAGGATAACCAAAATATTGTTTACACGGGAAGATTCCTGTGTGCCTCGCATCAATAATAGCGAAAGTAAACATACAATAACGATAGCAGGTAAATTGACTACTCCGCCTTCCCAAGGGCCTTTGAGCAAGGTATCCGGAAGATGGATATGGAATATCATGAGGAGCTGATTGAAATATTGGGACCAGCTAACTGCTACTGTGGCGCCTGCCAGTGCATATTCTAAAACAAGATCCCATCCAATAATCCAGGCAACAAATTCCCCCATTGTCGCATAGGAATAGGTGTAGGCGCTTCCTGCCACAGGAATCATAGATGCGAATTCGGCATAACAAAGACCAGCGAAACCACAGCCTACTGCTGCGATAATGAAAGATAGGATAACAGCTGGACCTGCATTTTCAGCAGCGGCTATCCCTGTCAGGGAGAAAAGTCCTGCTCCAATGATGGCCCCGACACCCAAGGCGATAAGGCCTGAGCTGGACAATGTCCTCTTTAGCGTGTGTTCACCATTTTCATTTGCCTCAGCAATCAGTTGAGGAATCGATTTTTTAAATAGCATAGGATTAATTCTTTACGATTATTTAGCTTTTTAATTGTTTAATTAATGTCAAATATAAATGATCTCAATGAAAAAAGGGAAGATTGCTCCTCCCTTTTTAATAAAATCTAAATCAAATGCTTGTTTGGGGTATTAATACGCTGCAGTAAAACGTTTGTTGAGAAATTGTTTATGCTCAATCTCATCTACTATTGCTACTGCAAGATCTTCTACCGACAATCTGGAACGTCCATCCTGATCGAATACCGGTGCATCTAAGCCTGTGCGATATTTTCCTGTGCGGGTTCCCCCAGCATGGGCGTTCATTTCTATCGCTGGACTGAACATGGTCCAGGTCAGCTGATTTTCTTTCCGTATAGTATCCAGATAGTCAGCTGCCGCTAAGGCACCCGGTTTGATTTCTTCCGGAAAATCTGGTGAATCAACCAATCGATTTCCGTCAATCAATAGACTTCCGGCACCACCGATGACAATAAAGCGACTTACACCTGCATCTTTAACGGCTTGCTGGATGGCCAATGCACCTTTTGTAAAATCCTCGTACAGATTAGGGTTGGTCCAGCCAGCATTGAAAGCGGAAATGACGATATCAACATGTTTTAAAGCTGCCACTAATTGATGGCTATCATTGATATCTACCTGAATTTTGGTGACTTTTTCGTTAGAAGGAATATTTTCTGTGTGGCGTGCAATAGCGACTACGTCATAATTGCGGTCTACCAGTTCTTTTACAAGATGAGATCCTACATATCCGGTGGATCCAATTACTGCTACTTTCATGTTTTCTTTAATTAAATGTTTTGCTAAAATCAGCCAATGCTATCTTTCCTAAACGCTCTACAATATCAGTGTCGACTTCCTGATAGAGATCCTGCAGTTTGGAATTGATATTTTTGCCAACGACACAAGCTGGGTTTGGACTGTTAAACTTTCCCCCGAAATCAGCTTGTTTGGTGCTCAGATAAATATCTGCTAGGGTAATCGTTGTATTCTCGGGATTTATGCGAATACCACCACCTTTGCCTTCTTTACTAATAAGTAAAGCTGCTGTTTTGAGAGAGGCAATTTCTTTGCGAACCACACTGGCGTTTACCTGGATACTGGATGCAATGTATTCAGAAGAAAGCCATTGATTTGACTCTTCTAACTGCGCCAGAACCATAATATGTAATGCTGTTGCGAATCTCAGGTTGTGTAACATCCTCTGCTGATTTTTCTAAATTATAACACAAAAGTAATAGAAAAGGTTTTAAACTGAAATAAAAAATATTACAGTTTAAAACCTTCTGACAATCACGTGATAAAAAGCGTTGTTTTTTATTTTTTCTCGTTAAATTTTTTATAGCTATCCATAATGTAAACCTTCAATGTTTCCTGACTACTGTTTTGAATAAATTTATAGGTAGGTCTAAACCTTTCCTTAAATAAGGCTAGTTCGGAACCATTGAGCGGCGTTAATTCTTTGATCAGATTGTCTGTAAATTTTCTATCGACAGCTCTTTTCTCGAGTTCGGCAACAAGTAGTTTATAATTTGAACGAGCTTGCTTGCCCTCTTTGCTAAATATACGGCTTGGGGAAATCCGCACTCCCCCGCGATTTTGACTCGCGTCTGAATATTTTCCAAGGGTTTTCTCGCGTTGAATTTCGGCTGTGAGCCTACTGTCTGTCATCCGTTCAACGATAACTTCATTCAGTTCAATAACATTATTCATTCTGTTCAGATAGATTCTGCGTAAACTGTTATCATAAATGAATACAGTGTCTTGCTCATATCCGACAGCTTTGATTAACAAGAGGTCGTTGATATTGGCATCAATTGCAAAGGAGCCATCTCTATTGGTCTGTACTTCAGTCTTGGTTCTTAAATTTTGAATTTGCGCGGCCTCGATTTTCTCACCGCTGACCAGTTCCATAATAATACCTTTGGTTTTTTCCTGTGCAACGAGGTGTCCACTCATTAGCGTAATAAGTAAGCAGCTTAGAATCGTTTGTAAGATTTTCATTCGAAATAATTATAGTAATGTATTTTCAATCTATGAATGAACAGGTTATTGACCCTTTTGTTTCCTCCTTGGTTTCATAATCGTTCTTTAGCCAAAAATAACGAATAGATTTTTAAAATTAGCTAATTTGCTTTCCATGAATTATTGTCGGGGTTCTTATCGGGCATGACCATGTCTGGATCTAATTGTACAGATTGTAAAGACTCTGTGGTCGGCATTTTAAATTGCCATACATCGTTCCTTTCCCAGATTTCCACAGGCAGTTTTTTTCGTATTTTCTTGCCAGATACGGTTGTTGCCTCAATAATAACGGGCATCGGTAATTTTTCCAGATTTTCAACTGTGATAAGGGCGCCGAATTTTGGTTCATTGTTGACATAGGAAACCGATTTTATACCTTGGTCCATTTGCCAGTTGTTGACAAACCATCCCCGCCAGAACCAATTTAGATTTTCTCCAGCGCCATTTTCAATAGCTTTGAAAAAGTCCTCTGGAGTAGGGTGTTTATAGGCCCACTCTTGGATATACTTTTTAAAAGCGTAATCAAAACGCTCAGGACCGATAATTTCGTTCCGTAATAACTTCAGGCCATAGGCCGGCTTATAGTAGACCAGAGCACCAATATTACGTTCTTTCATATTTTGCGGTGTGCTCATGATAGGTTCTAGATTCCGGGCGGTAAATATGTAGGATCTGCTCGCCTGATTACGGTAATATTCCCCATTGTTAAATTCCTTGGTCGCAAGTTCATTAATAAATGTGTTGAATCCTTCATCCATCCAGCCGTATTCGCGTTCGTTGGATGCAACAATCATCGGAAACCAATTGTGACCAAACTCGTGGTTGGTAACTCCCCAAAGAGAGCCCGCTTTGGCTTGATTGCCACAGAACGATAGCGCTGGGTATTCCATTCCACCGACATTTGAAGCTACATTGACGGCAACAGGGTAGGGATATTCAAACCAGCTTTTTGAATAGATTTCAATAGCGGCTTTTGTATATTCCGTTGAGCGTTCCCATGCATTGTTGCTGTTACTTTCAATGGGATAGGCTGATAAAGCAAGAGATTTTTTTCCGCTAGGTAGATTGATCTTCGCCCCATCGAGTATAAATGCCGTGGAAGAAGCCCATGCGATGTCCTGCGCGTTATTAAGCTGATATTTCCATGTTAAGGTTTTCTTGTCTGGTCTGGAGTTTTTTGAGTTAACCTCTTCCGCAGAACGGATGATTATGGTCTCGTCGCTACGTTGTGCCTGTTGGTATCGTTTGAATTGTTCGGCAGTAAATACTTCTTGTGGGTTTAGCAGTTCGCCGCCTAGAACAACTATATGGTTTGCCGGGGCAGTTATTTCAACCTGGTAATTTCCGAATTCGCGATAAAACTCTCCCGGCCCCGTATAGGGAAGGGTATTCCAGCCTCTTATATCGTCATAGACACAAAGTCTTGGAAACCATTGAGCAATGGCATAGATTTTTCCGTTTTTCGTGTCAAGAATGCCGGTACGGTCTGCGCCATATTTAGGAACAGTGTATTGATATTTAATCTTAAACGTCAGTTTTCCGCCCCTGCTTTTTAACGTTGAAGGAAGTCTAAGCTGCATGCGGGTATCGTCAATAATGTGCTCAATTGCATTCCCATTTGCATCGGTAACGGATTGGATCTGATATCCACCATCGAAAGTTGAGTTGCCGTCACCGTAGCGGCTGTTGGTTAAAGGTGAGATCAATTGGCCACGTCCATGTTGTGAAAACATATTTTGATCCAATTGTAACCAGAGATAGTCCATGTCGTCAGGACTATTGTTGCTATAGCTAATTTCAACAGATCCTGCAATTTGATCATTTTGATCGTTCAGGGAAGCCTGAATTTTGTAGCTGGCTGCATTTTGCCAGTATGCTGGTCCCGGTTTTCCAGCTGCGGAGCGATATTCATTGCCATTATTTTTAAAGAATAATGGTGCAAAGGCCTCTGTATAACTATAATTGGATGTTTTCTCCTGTGAAAAGGTGGGAAAAGCATAGCTCAACGCCACAAGGCTTAACGAAGCCAGTGCAATTCTTTTCATCATATGTTTATTTAAATTATGTTTATCTGCTCCAATATACAATGAAAAGTACATCGAGCCAAAAAACGGACGCGGTGTTGCGCAAAATAATGGATAAAAAAGGACTATTTTGGCTAATTGGAGGCTTTAGGAGCCTCCAATTAGCGGAACTTTTTGCAACTATTTTAAATTTGTTACGTACTCTGCTTCATTGAATCCCAGTAAAATACCTTTGTTATATTCAACAACAGGACGTTTGATCATACTGGTGTTTTCTTGGAGTATTTTATTGGCGCTATCACTGTCAACAACTTGCTCTTGTGTTTCTGGAGACAATTTTTTCCACGTTGTACCCTTTTTGTTCACCAGAGCCTGCCAGTCGACATGTTTTTCCCACTCTTTTAACTTATCTCCGCTGACGCCTTCTTTTTTGAAATCATGAAATTGAAAGGGGACATTATTGTCTTCCAACCATGTAAGCGCTTTTTTTACTGTGTTGCAATTTTTGATACCGTATACCTGTAGCATAATAGTGACAATTTAGTGAACCCAAATTTAGTTAATCCCGATGCATTTTTATTAATAATCTGTATTTCTAGACATTTTTAAATCGACATGTTTGTGATCCATTCCTAATCTCAGAGCATTTGTTTTTAATCTTGTAGGAAAAATAGGAATACTCAGATCAGTTTCCTATTCAACTACTGTTCTTCTAATAGGTTAAGATCCTATATTCTATGGGAATTGATAGTGTATTTAGTACACTATAAAAATTAGGAAGTAATAATAATTTTTAATAATTTAGTACCTTCAAGTTTAATGAAAGATTAAAATAAATCAATAACAGAAATATGAGCCTAAAAGATTTTAAAGGTGTATTGACAGGAGATCAAGTACAAGAGTTGTTTGAAGTTGCAAAGAAACATAAGTTTGCTTTGCCTGCGGTAAACATTATCGGGACAAACTCTATTAATGCGGTAATGGAAACTGCGAAAGCGGTAAATTCTCCTGTAATTATTCAATTGTCAAATGGTGGAGCGCAATTTTACGCTGGTAAAACCTTGAACAACGATAATTTGCAAGCTTGTGTATTGGGTGCGGTATCTGCAGCACAACATGTTCATTTACTAGCAGAGCATTATGGTGTAGCGGTAATTTTGCATACAGATCACGCGGCTAAGAAACTTTTACCTTGGATCGACGGTTTGTTGGATGCTGGTGAAAAATTCTTTGCACAACACGGAAAGCCATTGTTTTCTTCTCACATGCTGGATTTATCTGAAGAGCCAATTGAAGAAAACATCGAAATCTCAAGCAAATATTTGGCGCGTATGAAACCGCTTGGTATGACTGTAGAGATTGAGTTGGGTGTAACAGGTGGTGAAGAAGATGGTGTTGACAACTCGGATGTCGATAGCTCAAAATTGTATACTCAACCAGAAGAGGTTGCTTATGCTTTTGAAGAATTGTCTAAAGTATCTGACAAATTTACAGTAGCTGCTGCGTTTGGTAACGTGCACGGTGTTTACAAACCGGGTAATGTGAAATTACAGCCAGTTATTTTACATAATTCACAAGAATATATCCGTGAGAAATATAATCTTACAGCTGAAAAACCAGTAAATTTTGTATTCCATGGTGGTTCTGGTTCTTCTCCTGAGGAAATTGCAGAAGCGATTTCATACGGTGCGATCAAGATGAACATCGATACAGATATGCAATGGGCATTCTGGGATGGTGTAAGAGCATACGAAGCGAAAAACCACGATTATCTGCAAGGTCAAATCGGTAATCCGGAAGGAGCTGATTCTCCAAATAAAAAATACTACGATCCACGTGTTTGGTTGCGTAAAGGCGAAGAGACATTTGTTGCTCGTTTAAAAGAAGCATTTGCTGATTTGAATGCGGTAGATGTAAACAGCAAACTATAAGCTAAGAAAAATTAGATCATACGAAAGCGCCCTTTAATAGGGCGTTTTTTTTATGTCAAAATAGGTTAAAAATATTGTTTTTGATAGCAATTGGCTTATTTTTTGACGAACAACAATAAAAAGTCAAGTAAATATGAAATTTTTAGGAGTCAGTGTAATTCTTTTATTAATTGCCCAAATGGGGTTTGGGCAGGTGAAGCAAAATGTTGGCGATTTTTCTTCGGTTGTGGCGACAGATAAGATTCAGGTCGAATTGATTAAGTCAAACGAGTCTCTGGTAACCTTCGAAGGACAGAACCACGAGAATGTCAAAGTGGTCAATACAAATGGATCCTTGGTTTTGAAAATGAATACGTTGAATATGCTGCAAGGGGGAAATATCTCTGTTAAGGTATATTACAAGAGTTTGAACAATGTGGAAGCAAAAAAAGGAGCCAAGGTATTTGCGACCACAAATAATCCTGTTGCTGCCGAGCATCTAAAAGTCTATGCTTCGGAAGGTGGTCTAGTTGATCTCTATACAGATACAAAAACAGCTGAAATAAAAGTGACCTCCGGCGCTACTATCGCTTTATATGGAAAAGCAAATAGACAGGAGATCATTTCGAATTTTGGTGGTAAATATGAAGGTAAAGATTTTAAGACTAACACCACAGTGGTGACTGTCAATGGTGGTGGTAAAGCTGATGTGTATGTTACGGATTCCATTGAAACAAAAACAAGGGGTGGCGGTGTTATTGATGTGTATGGAAAGCCAGAACAACGTGTAGAAAAGAAAATGGCGGGCGGAACAGTCAACTTTAAATAAGCAAACTGTCGTGGATTTGTCAATTTTCTCGTGCTTAGATTTTAGTTGAATTAACGCGAAATGGAGGCAAATTTAGGGTAAAAGATGAAATAAAAAGGGTTTAGCTTAATTAGGGGGATGATTGTTATTTAACCTTTTTATTAAAAAGGTCAGTTATTTTGTTTTTCTAATCAGAAACCTTCTTCATTTGCGCTTAAAATACTTATTTTTGTGAGGGAATAATAAAAATAGTATTATGGCAAAGCGTAATTATGTATCAAATTCTACGGAATCTACGCGCATGTTTAAGAATGACTTTTTGGAGTCTTTGACGAAGGTGCACTGGAGTGTACCTTTGATTTTCTATGTGCCTGTAGTTGTTTTCTTTTCGTATAAAGCTTTAGTTTGGGGAGAGGTTTCTCTTTTGACATATATTGGCTATTTTATTTTTGGCTTAGCTTTTTGGACAGCTTTTGAATATGCCTTACACCGTTGGGTATTTCATTTTCATCCAACCTCGGAATGGGGCAAGCGAATAGCGTTTATTTTCCATGGTGTACATCATGATTTTCCAAGGGATCGCATGCGTTTGGTAATGCCCTTGTCAGCAAGTATTCCGCTAGCCCTTTTGGTATATCTTGGCTTTACGTTATTCTTTTCAAATGAGTTTATCTTGGCCTGTTTTTTCTCCGGTTTTATGGTGGGGTATCTAATCTATGACGAATGTCATTATGCGATGCACCATGCTAATTTTAAAAGCGGTATTTTCAAACGGATCAAGCAACACCATATGTTGCACCATTACTCTAATCCAGAAAAAGGGTTTGGAGTGAGTTCGTCCTTATGGGATGAGATCTTACGTTCAGGTTTTGAAGAAAAGGAACCAAAAAAGGGTTCTGCTTCCTTGAAAGAAGAGAAGGCATAAATTAATCGAATCTTATCAGATAAGAAAGCCCTTGGAGATCATCCAAGGGCTTTTTTAATTTCACCAAAATGAGAGAGCTGTTTTTTCCCGTTGAGATATGCTAATTATTTTTCTGCGTATTTTTAGCTTAGATTAAAGGTTTTTTTGTTGGATTGGCATGTAGGTATTCTAATTTGAACTGGAACATTTGTGCCATTTTCTGTGCACGCCATTTAGCTTCTTCTGCCTTTTTTCCACTGTATAATTGATCGACAGTTGCTTCAAATAATTTGAGCCATTGGCCAAAATGTTGTGCATTGATGGGGAGATTAATATGTGGTGGAAAGGGGCTGCCGAAATAATTGTGTTCATCTAGTAAGATAGTCTGCCAAAAACTATACATCTTTTCAAGATGTATAGCCCAATTACTTTGGATACGTTCCTGAAAAATAGGTCCGAGCAACGTATCCTTACGTACAGTACTATAGAATTGATCTACTAATACTTTAATATCGTCGAGTGTTAGAATATCTTGTTTCATCGGTATATGATCTGAGCTCATGAATGAAAACCTATAGCTGGACCAAAAGCTTCTTCATGATATTTATCTAGATTAAATGTAGTGACATTTATGGAGAATCCCATCACCTGGATGTAAATAAGCCCTGTTAAAATTTTGTAATTTTCTTTTATTGTCAGTAAATTGAATCTATACTAAGGGAAAACATATGGGAAAGTACGTTCTTTTAATCCTATTATCAATGGGATTTTATGCCGCAGAGGCACAGGTTACCACAATTTCGATCAATAAAGAAAATTTTCAGTCTTCTGGTTTTCCATTTAAGGGCAAGCGCGTATTACAAGTGGAACGCATTCAAACTCCCAAGGAGGACAATTATATTGTTTTTTCAAAAGAGGATCGTGGTGCTGATCCGGACAAGCTCTATGTACAGCAATTTCAGCAGATCGACGGAATGTGGAAGCTTGTGGCGGATGAACTGATAGCAGAGGAGGGGATTGTTACATCTGTTTGGGAATCCCGAAAAGCATTCTTTGATGCGGATAAAGATGGCCAATTGGATGCATTGTTTATCTATTCAAGGCATCCAAAGGATAATATCCAAAAGCAGCTCAGCTGTATTGGTCTGGTTCTTTATAAGAAAAAGTTTTATCGTCTCCGTGCAGAAGAAGCCGATGGCTATAGCCAAACAACCTATTCAGACAATTACGCATCTTTACCGGACGAAGTCAAAGAAAATGTGGAACGTTATTGGAATAATTTAGATAAAAGATAATCGACAGGTTTGAATTTAAAGTTTTGGATACCGAAAGATCGACCGATCATGGGATGATCTTTCGGTAGGCCTGTTATAGTTTATTCAATAAAGGGAAACATACTCCATTTTTTTGTTAATCGATTTATCCATGAAAAATTGGTTCGATGGGTCACATCAACGTGCGGATTGGCTAAGGTTCTTTGCACCCCAATGTTATTGGAGTGCAGCGAGCGCTTGTTTTTCTTCCTCAATTTGTGTTTTACTGATTACATAACGCGAAATGCGCTGATTTTTTAATTGATCTATCGTCTGAATAATATCTTTTGTGCGCGCTTCTTTGCTAGGTTTAATTAATACAATCATATCCTTTGTATTGGGCATGGTACTTATCTTTGCTTTTAGTTGTGCAATAACTGTCGACAGTTCTTTCTCGATATTTACCGGTACTTTTGAAGAGCTGATCGGCTTTTTGAAATCCCCATGATACCACATAAATTTTCCTTCGCCTAGAATCAGTGTTGCTGTGCGGTTCTCATCAATCAGAATTGGACTTTCTACTTCTGATTTGGTTTTGTCTGGCATAGCGATATCCATTGCTGAGGGTTTATTTAAAGTTGTTGTCAGCATAAAGAACGTAATGAGGAGAAATGCAAGATCTACCATAGCAGTTAAATCTACTTTAGGTGCCATTTTTCTGCTTCTAATTTTTTTCTTTCCCGTTTCTTGTGTTTTTTGGTTTAATTCTGCCATGATCGTCATCTTTAGGTTAACCGTATTGTTGCTACTCATTATGATGATGTCGAAAATGGTCGGATTCCACAGTGTTTTTTTGAAATGTTTTTTCTAGCCATCTGTTTTGCCTTAGTGGTTGATCATCAGTTTTTTTTATTTGTCTGTTTTTTATTCGATTTGAACAGAGTTGTTGCTATCTTGTTTTTCAATAGCATTATTTTAGTTTTATCCGTCCTATAACGTGCAAAAGTCTTTCAGAGATGAAGGGCTTTTGTGGCGAAGATAGGTAGGTTGCTCAGCAACCACCTTGGCGGTGAATACGTTTATACATTAGTTTACCATCTCGTTCTAAATAATCGCCCGATACTATCGGGTATGAATACGTGGACTGTTATACGCGGCAAGGGATATAAACTTGAGATTAGTTCTTAAAAGGAATGAGCAAGTACCCAAGGTGCTCGCGCTGTACTACGATGAGATTGTTCGGACCTTGAGCAGTGTTACCGGTTCGAACTTGTCTAGTATGCAAAAAGCCTTTCATTTCTGAAAGGCTTTTTCTGCGGAGAGTGAGGGATTCGAACCCCCGAACCTGTGACAGTTAACGGTTTTCAAGACCGCCGCATTCGACCACTCTGCCAACTCTCCGCGACAAAAGTAGAAATTCTTGCTAGAATTACAAAACTTATTTTACTTTTTTCTTTGTTTAAATAGATCTATCGCTTTGTTTTAAGGTAATCTTGTTGAATATCAATTGTTTATTTTTGAGTGTTTAAAATCATTAAATTGACAATAGAAATGTCGAAAGCCGCTTTGAAAGTCTTAGATTCCGATTCGTATAAATCTAAGACTCCCTTTTGGTGATTGAGGCTATCAAAAATGGAGCAATTAAGCTGTTTTTTAATAAGTAGCAATTAATTTCCGAATTGCCTTTCTAAATCCTTTAATTCTGAAATAACTTCGTTAATAGCCTGATCAATTTTGGTCAGTTGTTTTTTGCCAAGATAGAAATAAGAAAATAGTATCCAACTATAAGTGGGCAAGTAGGCTAGCAAGTAATACCTATAACTGGCTCCTTTTAGGATCTCCCAAAGATAGATAGAGATTGCTGTTCCTAAAAGTATATGGTAAACGGGCATGTTCCAATGAATTCTTTTCTTTCTAAATACATTGAATCGTTGCCATTGCTGCAAATGTTCAGTTGGCATAGCCGTTTCGTCGATTTGCTTAATTTTCCTTGCTGCGGCAAACATTAAGCTCGCCTGGGCGAAACAGAGTAAGGATACGATGAACATGGAAGTATATAAGCTAAACGTCTTATGTCTAAAATCAAGGAAATAGGCAAGCGCAAGTATGAGTAATCCCGTTACAATTAATAGTGCTGCGCCAAGTACTTCCTTTCTGATTAATGCCTGGCGGAAACTTTTGATCTTACTCAGCTTTATCTGAGGTAAGATTTCGTGTTGGTCATCTTGTTTCCAAAGATTCTGTAAATCGTTAAAGTCTTGCATATTTATGAAAAATTTGAGTTAATTCTTTTTTTATCCTATGGATTTTAACACGTAGATTATTTTCTGTAATTCCCGTAATCTCTGCTATTTCTTCGTAAGGTTTCTCGTCCAATACAAATGTGATCAATATTCTATCAGCTTCTTTGAGTTTACTTATAGATTTGTATAAAAGATCAATTTGCTGGGCTTTTTCATCTGATGTTTCGTCCGGTATATCGATAAACGTTTTGTTAGCTATTTTTTCAAGATATTGCTGTTTTCGTATACTCATCAAGCAATTATTGATCGCTATTCTATAGATCCAGGTACTTAACTTGGCATCGTTGCGGAAACTGTCAATTTTATTCCATACGGCAATAAATGTTTCTTGGATTAAGTCCTCCGCATTATCCTTATTTCCAGTATAACTGAGACATAGTTTGCGGATGGTCGGTGCATATTCCTTGTAAATAATCTCAAAATTCTCTCTGCTTGTCATTGGATTACTTTAAAAATGTATCGAGTTCGTTGAAGAACCAAGGAACGCGACTTTTGTTAGATTGAAAAAATGGCTAAATAGATCTTTATTTATACTAGGAATTATAATGTTCATAAAAACTGAATTTAAAATTAGTAATCTTGATTTTCTAGAATATTCTGTTTATTAGATGTTTTGGGATGCAATTTATTACAGAAAAAGAAAAATAAATAGGATCTGCGAAGTAGAACTGCGGTGGAAGTTTTTTCTGTGATGAAATTATTTGGGGTTGGGTCAACGCTTCTGGTTCGAGCCTGGCTAACATGCAAAAAGCCTTTCATTTCTGAAAGGCTTTTTCTGCGGAGAGTGAGGGATTCGAACCCCCGAACCTGTGACAGTTAACGGTTTTCAAGACCGCCGCATTCGACCACTCTGCCAACTCTCCGCGACAAAAGTAGAAATTCTGAATAGATTTACAAAACTTATTTCCTTAAGCTAACCTTAGCATTTGAAAATGAGCTAGATTATTTTTAGAACAGCCTATGCTTGGATAATCTCATGGCAGTGTTTTCTGATGTTAGCGGCTATCTTGTCTATAGGTAAATCATCTTGATCGATACCAAAAGGCTCTTCAATGGATTCGCCAATTAACTCAAGGGAGGCTAAAACATATAATATGAAAGGTACAGCAATCACAACAAAATATCCTATAGAAAAAACATATCCTACGGGAAGGGTCATGGTATAAAAGATAATGAACTTTTTGATAAATGCACTATAAGCTAAGGGGATAGGTGTGTTTTTAATACGTTCACATGCTCCGCAGAGGTGTGTCATGGCAATAATTTCTTCATTGAGTATAATAAGTTGGTCGCCGCTGATATTGCCCTCTTTATATAGTTCATTAATTTTTTGAAAGATCATGGTAGATACCTGGTTTGGTCCGTGTCTTTTATTATCCAGTGCTTTTAGCTCGGGATGTTCATTTTCGTCGAGCATAAACTTGGTGTAATCTGATCTTAAAAAGTCGTATAAGGTTTCAGCGAATAGCGGGATTGCTTTTCTGAAAAAACTGCGGTTCACTTTATCATCTCCCTCCAGCATTGCATCTAGTTTGTATGATAAAGATCTACTGACGTTGGTTAACGTCCCCCATTGTTTCCGAGCTTCCCACCAACGATCATAGGCTGTGTTAGTTCTGAAGACCAGTAGTAGTGAGATCACAAAGCCAAGTAGGTTGTGAACAATGGTGATATTTTTGACCCAGCTTTTTTCGTTTAATTTGAGGTATTCCAATTCGAGAAAAGCAATCGCCCACGAGTAGATCGCTATTAAAATAAGAAAGGGCAGTAACTTTTTGAAGGTATCTGATTTGTGCAACTTGAAAGTTGCCGAAAGCCAGTCTTTGGGGTTGTACACGATCATACACAAAAATATAAATTGTTGCGAAAATTTTGCGAGTTAATTGCTATTGCCGTAACTTCATCGTGCTATGGCGCAACAGCGATCAAAAAGAAAAAAAACAAATACAAAAGGAGGTCCAGTTCGGGAGACCAAGTGGATCTGGATGATAGCGGGGATGCTGGTGTTTTTCCTGGGCCTTGTTGTATGGCACTATCGGGCCGGAATTATCTATTATTTTCGGGTAGCTACTTCCAAAGATAAGACACTGACTAAGGAAGCAAAATACGATATTCGAAATATTGAGATTATGAGCAAGCACGATGATAAAGTGTTTGGTATTGATGTGTCTACCTATCAGGAAGAAATAGATTGGCAAAAGGTAAATACGATAAATGATCATTTTCCTATAGATTTTGTATTTATAAGGGCAACAATGGGCGAGAAGGGAATTGATGATAAGTTTAGCCGAAATTGGAATAAAACTGAAAATAAAGCGGTTTTGAGAGGTGCTTATCATTATTTTAGACCCAATGAAAATTCGGTAAAGCAGGCGAAGAATTTTATTCGTAAGGTCAAACTGCAATCTGGCGATCTTCCTCCGGTCTTGGATATTGAAGAACATCCCAAACAACAGTCTATGGATAGTTTGAAAGTTGGGTTGAAACGTTGGCTTGAGGAGGTAGAAGCACATTATAAAGTAAAGCCCATCCTTTATTCTGGAGATAAGTTTTACAGTGATTTTCTGGAAAAGGAGTTTGCAAACTATACCTTGTGGATTGCAAATTATAACTTTTGGATCGAGAACCCCAAAGAACATTGGGCTTTCTGGCAATTTTCGGAAAAAGGTACTGTAAGAGGGATTCAGGGGAATGTGGACCTAAATATTTACAATGGTAAAATTGAGGAATTGGAGAAGTTGCTTATTCCTTTTAAATAGTAAAATAATATGCGTCGAGTTTTTATTACGCTCCTTGGAGCCTGTTTTGTGTTATTCAACGGTCAAACGCGATTACATGCAGAATCGAAAAATTTTCATGTAGAAACCTTGCAAATCGCTTCGGATTTACCACAGTTGACATTGAAGAAGTTTAAAAAGCTGCGTAAGCGTGCTGATGTTCAAGTTCTCGATACCCGATCAGGCGATATTTTTTTACAGGGATTTGTCCCAAATTCCATTAATATTGGTTTTAAAGGTCCCTTCGATCGTTTTATAACACAGATTTTCCCCAACAAAGACCAAAAGTTTTTGTTGATTACCGATTTGGAAGATAAGCAGGCCGTCACTGATCATTTATTAAAGTTAGGGTATACCCATATTGTCGGGGTTCTGGAAGGCGGTATTGCAACCTGGAAAAATAGCGAAATTGTAGATTCGCTCAGGAATATTAATGCAAGTGAATTCAAGAAAAGATCAGATCAAGGTCATATTGTGGATGTAAGGACGGATAAAGAATTTGCTAATGGACATATTGACAATGCAATGAATATTCCATTAACAGATTTCGCTAATTTTGGTTCTACACTTAAGAAAGATGATGCGCAGCTATATGTTCACTGTCAGTCAGGGTACAGAAGTGCCTTAGCCGTTTCTATTTTGAGTGCTAAAGGATTTAAATATATATGCAATATCCAAGGCGGGTATAAGGCATTGCAAGAAGAAGTAAAGGAGAATCAATAATGGCTACTTTTGACCAGATTATTCAATCAAATTCGCTGGTTTTGGTGGATTTTTTTGCGACGTGGTGCGGTCCCTGCCAGACTATGGCGCCGATTTTACAGGATGTAAAGGAATTTTATCAGGAGGATTTGTCCATCATTAAAATAGATGTGGATAAGAATCCTAAAATTGCTTCAATTTATAAGGTAAGTGGCGTGCCTACTTTTGTGTTGTTCAAAAATGGGCAACAAATATGGCGACAAAGCGGAATGATTCCTAAGATGGAATTACATAAATTGATCGATCAGGCAAAGTAAAAAAATAAGGCGTTCAATCGAATTGAACGCCTTATTTTTTTAATGATTCTCTGGTGTTTTAATAGGTAGTGTTATATGCACTAAAATATTAAAATTCATCGTCATCATCGAAGTCATCTAATCCTCCAATCGAGTCGATTTCAGGTAAATCGAAATCATCATCGAAATCGTCATCATCGTCATCAGGACCGTTGAAAGATGCGAATTTTACTTCTTCAAGATCTTCGTTAGCTAAAGTTGCCGTGTTCATAAAATAATACTTTATTGTTTCTTATTCAGTGTTGTAAAATTAGAGAAGAAAACTATTTTTTAAAACTTTTTTTTAAAAAAATATTAAGCTTTATTTTTCTGTTAATCAATGTGTTGAATTGTATTTTAAAAATAAAAATTTATTTTATTTTATTTATTCATTTGTTTCGCCAATCGCATTGTCCTCGGTAACGATATCTTTCAATTGTGGGAGATCCCTCACACCATTGATTCCAAAATGATCCATGAACTGCTGGCTTGTAGCATATAGTAGTGGTTTTCCAATACTATCTGCTTTTCCAGCAATTTTGATCAATTTCTTTTCCAATAATCTTTGAATAGAATAATCACAGCTGACACCCCTGATCTGCTCCACTTCCAATTTTGTAATAGGTTGCCTATACGCAATGATAGCAAGTGTCTCTAAAGCCGATTGACTTAATTTTCGTTTATTGTTATGATTTTGGAGCTGTTGTATTGATTCATGATAAACAGCTTTAGTCAAAAACTGATAAGCGTTGTTGATATAACGTAATTCGAGTACATAATCTTCGTCCTGGTACTTTGTTTCGATTTTTTTAATCAAGTCACGTAATTCATCTCTTGACACTTCGATAGCCATGGCTTCTTGTAATATCTGTTTGATATCGGCAAGATCGATTCCCTCTGCAGAAGCAAATATGATTGCTTCAATATTTCTTATGACGTCTTTCAATGTATCGTATTAATAGTTAATGACCTGTTCGACCATATGGGCTGGGAGCTCGCGGAACTCGTATTTTTGTGTCCGTAATTGCGGGCTGAATCCAGCTTCTAAAATAGCTTCCTGTATTGATTTAGATGTAAATCTATGCGGTGCACCAGCTGCAGAAACGACATTTTCTTCGATCATGATGGAGCCAAAATCATTTGCTCCGGCATGCAGACACAATTGTGCCGTACGTTTTCCGACAGTGAGCCAGGAAGCTTGTATGTTTTTGATATTGGGGAGCATAATACGGCTCAAGGCAATCATGCGGATATATTCTTCACTCGTTACGTTATTGGTAATGCCACGAAGCCTCTTTAATAGCGTACCGTCGTCTTGGAAAGGCCATGGGATGAAGGCTATAAATCCATGCGATTCCTGCGGCTTTTCGTCCTGTACTTCACGAATCCATACTAAATGTTCGAAACGTTCTTCTATTGTTTCGATGTGGCCAAACATCATAGTAGCAGAGGTTGGTAAATTAATTTTATGGGCAGCGCGCATAACGTCTAACCATTCTTTACCACCGCATTTTCCCTTTGATATTAGGCGTCTTACACGATCATTGAGAATCTCGGCTCCAGCTCCAGGTAAGGAGTCTAGCCCTGCTTCTTTCAATTGAGTCAATACTTCAATATGGCTCATGTTTTCCAATTTGGAAATATGCGCAATTTCAGGAGGGCCAAGGGAATGTAATTTTAGTGTAGGATAAAGTTCCTTTAATTGCCGGTAAAGGTTTTTGTAAAACTCAATACCTAAATCCGGATGATGGCCACCTTGCAAAAGCAATTGGTCACCACCGTATTTGAAAGTCTCCTCTATCTTTTGCTTGTAGCTTTCAATGTCGGTAATGTAGCTATCTTCATGGCCAGGGCGACGGAAAAAGTTGCAAAATTTGCAATTTGCAATACAAACATTTGTGGTATTGACATTTCTGTCGATCTGCCAGGTTACCTTACCATGAGGCACTTGTATCTTACGCAATTCATTGGCTACGAAAGTCAAATCAGCTGTAGGTGCATTTTGATATAAAAAAACACCTTCTTCCTTTGATAGGAACTCAAATCGGAGCGCCCGCTCTAATAAATTACTTACATTCATCAACAACAAATATAAGGAGCTTTTAACTTATTTGGGCTTATTTGTGGAATATTTGACAATGCTAGTTGATTTTGGGCAAAAATTCCAAAGGCCGAAAATAAAAAGATATACTTGTGTAACAATAGTATTGCTGTTTAGCTTAGTGTATAAAATACAATAACTTGATTTATAGTGCTTTGTAAATTAATTGAGATTTTTCCTTTTTTTTTACATTTATTATTCTTTACATTTATTTAACAGATTTTAACATTTCTGGGAAATAACCAAATAAGGAAAAAAAATGAATAACCAAGGGTACTGAACCTGACAACGATATCGCATCGTTGTCGTCAGACCTAAAAAAATGACCAAAAACTTAAATAAACCAATATCAACTAAAACAACTAAAGAATAAACATAAATTTTTTAAACCACCTATTTAGTAAAATTATGATGAAAAAAACGGACAAAAATTGCTGTTTTGATCTCATATTGAGCCAAAAGTTCAATAAGAGGTTTCTGCTTATGAGTTCTCTTCTCATCGGGGGAGGAATGACTACGCATGCATTTGCCAGCGGATTAACCAGCCTTGGCAGGGTAGAAGTCGTTTCGTTAATGAAAACCAAAAGCGTACAACAGACGCCTATCAAGGGGGTCGTAAAGGACGCCGCTACAGGTCAGGGTATTACCGGTGTTTCTGTCAAAGTCAAAGGGAGTAGCACTGGAACATCGACAGATGAAAATGGCGCATTTACCGTCCAGGGAAAAGTCGGTGATGTGCTTGTTGTCAGTTACATTGGTTACAAAAGCACCGAGGTAACTGTTTCTTCGAAAGCTGATCTTGCGATTTCATTAAGCGGTTCAGAGGATGCCTTGGAAGAAGTCGTTGTGACAGGTTATTCGGCGCAGCGCAAGAAAGATTTGACTGGAGCTGTTGCTGTTGTCAACGTGAAAGAGTTGAAGACTACACCAGCAGCGAGTGCCGTTGAAGCTTTGCAAGGGCGTGCAACTGGGGTTCAGATTGTAGTAGATGGTGCTCCTGGGTCTACGCCACAGATTAAAATTCGTGGTTATAGTACGATCAACAACAACGAACCACTTTACATCATCGATGGGGTACCTTACGAAGGAAAATTAAGCTGGTTGAACCAAAATGACATTGAGACAATGCAAGTGCTGAAAGATGCATCAGCGGCTTCAATTTACGGATCACGTGCCAATAATGGCGTGGTCATTATTACCACAAAAATCGGTAAAAGCGGAAAACCTCAATTCAACCTTGACTCTTATTATGGTATCCAGGTTCCAAACAGTGGACGTTTTCCAAAAATGTTATCTCCACAACAAACGTTGGATATTGAAAATAGATTGGACGGAACAAACAATGTGATGCCTGACTACCTTATTGCCGGGCCTAAAGTAGGTGGTAAGGACGTGATTACTGCCGCGGATGTGGATATGTCAAAATATAAATACGATGCGAGCAGCCGAAGCGATTTTTATCAAATTACCAAAGCAAACAAGGCCGGAACTAATTGGTTTGATGCTTTATCTCAGAATGCACCGACGCAGTCACACCAACTTAGTGTCTTAGGCGGGGGCGAAGATGCTTCTTATGCGATTTCGGGAGGATATTTGAAACAAAAAGGTACCATTATCCATACAGGTTTTGAAAAATACAACCTTCGCTCCAACACTCGCTTTTCTGCCTTCAATAATAAACTACGTTTCGGCGAAAATATGCAGTACAGTTTTACGGAGGGATTTGGTATGGGGGTAAATACCAATACTGCGGGTGATTATATCGGTGAAGGTAGTGCTTTGGGTTTTGCGTATCGTATTCATAATATTATTCCTGTTTATGATGAGGGTGGAAATTTTGCAGGGTCTGTCGGGGGGCAATATGGTAATGGAGAAAATCCTGTCGCTATCGCTTATCGCGCCAAGGATAATAAAAATAAGAGCAATATGTTTTTCGGAAATGTCTTTGGAGAATTTGATATTGTCTCAGGATTAACCTTCCGTAGCAGTTTTGGTATGAAGTATGAAAACTACAATGGTGTTTCTTATACCTATCCAAACCCTGAATTTACAGAAGGAAGTTTTAACAATGGAATTAATGAATTTTTTGGACTGAATAAAGAATGGACTTGGACAAATACTTTAAATTATAAAAAAACATTTAATGAGGCGCATACGTTAAGCATTCTTGCCGGTACGGAAGCTATTCAGAATAGAAATAGGCAGATAAGAGGAAAAGGAAATGGCTTTTTCACGATGTCATCGCTTGATTACCTTTACCTGGATGCCGCTTCAACGGGGCGCGTGAGCGAAGGTAGCGGTTCTGTAGGTTCCTTATTTTCGGTGTTTGGCAAGGTCGATTATTCTTACAAAGATCGTTATATCTTAAGTGCAACAGTGCGTCGCGATGGTTCTTCGAATTTTGGACCGAACAATAAATACGGAACATTCCCCGGTGCGAGTGCTGCCTGGCGCTTGTCGGAAGAAGAATTCATGAAAGGTATTTCGTGGCTTTCGGATTTGAAAATCAGAGCGGGTTACGGGGTTACGGGTAACCAACGTATTCCAGCTAATCAATATTTGAACCGCTACCAGGTTGCTATTAATTCGTCTTCATATCCTATTGACGGAAGTTTGACTTCTGGTATGTGGCACAATGCCTACAGTAATCCTGACGTAAAATGGGAACAAGTATCTGCATTAAACCTCGGGGTGGATTTTACGCTTGCACAAGGTGATTTTGATGGATCTTTCGATTGGTACAATAAAAAGACCAAGGACATGCTGTACCTGTTACCTTTACCTGCTGTTGCTGCAGGCCGTGCCGGATCACCTTATGTAAATATTGGTGATATGCAAAATAAAGGTATCGAGTTTTCATTAAATTATCATTACGGTAGACGTCAAGAAAGTGCATTTAAATTGGATCTGTCCGCTACTATTTCGCGTAACGTGAATAAGATTGTTTCTTTAGCACCGTCAGTAACCCAACAAGTGTACGGTAGTTTTAGAAGTATGGAGACCTCCATCTTAAAACCAGGCGAACCTCTTGGTGCTTTCTATGGCTATAAAGTAATCGGTATTTACTCGGAAGCGGATATGAACAATGCGAGTGTCGCTAAATATGAGGATGGAAAGTCTAGAGCTGGAGGACTTAAATTTGCGGATGTCAATGGGGATGGGAAAATTGATGCAAATGACCGTACAGTTATTGGTAGCCCACATCCTGATTTTGTGTATTCATTCAATATCAATGCGGCTTATAAAAACTTTGATTTTATGGCTTATTTCTATGGCTCAAAGGGTAATCAAAACTATGAAGCAACAAGGTACTTTACAGATTTTGGTGTGTTTAGAGGCCAAAAAAGTACACGCGTACTGGATGAATGGAGTCCAACGAATAGCGGTAGCATGATCCCATCACAGGTAAGAAATGCTTCGGCATACGAGTATGCTTCTTCCAGCTATTATGTACAGGATGCAAGTTTCTTAAAACTGAAAAATCTCCAAGTTGGCTATAACTTCGATACCAATAAAGTGTTTGGTAGTAATACCGGTATCAAGAAACTTCGCGCCTATGTGGGGGTAACAAATCTGTTTACGATTACTAAATATGAGGGGCTTGATCCAGAAGTTACGGCAACACCATCGACTTACCCAGCTTTGGGTGTAGACTTTGGTGTGTATCCACAGGCTCGCCAATACATGTTGGGTGTTAGTCTAGGATTTTAAGGGTTTAGTGATTTAAGTTAAAATTTGATTGAAATGAAAAAAAGAAATATAATTACAGTTTTAGGTATATCATTGACTTTATTAGCCTCTTGTGGGAAATCTTTTTTGGAGCGTGATCCGCAAGCTGAATTGCCTGAGTCTCAAATTGTAAATTCAAAAGGTATAGAAGCATCCCTTATCGGTGCATACGGTATTTTAAATGGGAATGTCAACGGTACTTGGGGGAATTACTCTTCGGCACCAAGTCAATGGTTGTTTGGAGAAGTTGCAGGAGATAATGCACACAAAGGATCTGAGGCTACGGATCAACCGAACATGAATATGATCGAATTCCATACGCCAAATAGTTCTAATGATAACCTGAGCCAAATGTGGGAAGTTTATTATGAAGGCGTATTGAGGGCTAACAATACCCTGCGCATTTTGAAAGCTGACCAAGCAGGTGGAAAAACCGTTACTGCCGCACGCGCGAAAGAAATAGAAGGTGAAGCAAGAGTTTTGCGGGCGCACTATTATTTTTATTTATGGCGTGTTTTCAAAAATCTAGCTTACGTTGATGAGAATACAACAGATGATGAGGCCAAAACGAAACCGAATAAAGATGATGTGTTGCCTAAAATTATCGATGATTTAAAAGCTGGAATTGCCAATCTGCCAGCGACAAAAATTAATAGCCAGGCGGGGCGTATGGATCAGAATATCGCGAAAGCTTATCTCGGTAAAGTTTACCTTTACCAGAAAAAATATGCGGATGCGCTGGTTTTGTTTAAGGAGGTTATCGGAGCAAAAGATCTTCGTACGATGCCTTATCAAAATAACTTTAATGTCCTTACAAAAGATGGTCCAGAAGCATTGTTGGTCTCAAAACACGTGATCAACCCTGATGGATCTGGTGATAATGCCAATGTCGGTGATATGTTGTCGGGATTAAACGGAAGTAATCCTGTTGGTTGCTGTGGTTTCTATCAGCCGACTATTGATCTGGTCAATGCATATAAAGTTGATGCGAACGGACTACCATTATTGGATGGTTCTTACCGTAACAATCCATATAAATCAGACTTCGGTTTGTCTGATGATGCTAAGAAGGCTTATAAACTTGATGTGACGCTTCGTTTTGACCCACGTTTAGATTATACAGTCGGCCGTAGGGGGGTAAATTTCTATGATTATGGTGTCATGCCAGGTGATGCATGGATTCGTGAAGTGAGCTCAGGGGGGCCATTTGTTGGTATAAAAACAATGATTCCTAAAAGCTTGCATGCAACGCATACGGCATCTGGGGCCGCCTATATTACAGACTTGGATGTCAATATTATTCGTTTAGCTGATGTTGTCTTAATGGCGGCAGAATGTCAGGTTGAATTGGGTGATTTGGGTGCAGCAATGAATCTAGTAAATGCAGTACGTGAGCGTGCGGCTAAATTACCACCAAAAACAACTGGCGATAATGTAGCAGCGGCCGTATATGTGGTAAAACCCTATACTTCTTTTCCGGACCAAAACTATGCACGTAAAGCTGTTCGTTTTGAGCGCCGTCTTGAGTTGGCGATGGAAGGACATCGTTTCTATGACCTCGTGCGTTGGGGTGAGGCAAAAACTGTATTGGAAAGTTATGCAACGTTTGAAGGTGGTTTTATGTCCCGTTACAAAGGTTTGAATTATAAACCACAAAATGACTACTTCCCAATTCCGCAATCGCAGATTGATAGAAGTGGAGGTGCTTTGACACAAAACCAGGGATATTAATACTTGATCTTATCTAAAAAGAAACGGAGGGACATTGTCCCTCCGTTTCTTTTTAGATGTAGTTTGTATCTGAATTTTGGCAGTTGATGGAAAAGAGTTCCTACAGTTTTTTGTATGTTTGAACTGATGAAAAAATTTTTAAGTGCATTGTTGTTACTCTGGTTTATTCCGGCTGTTACTTTTAACGCAAAAGCGCAGGGTTTTGAGGATGTTTATCAGCTGTTTCAAGAATCTAAAATATTAAATGATCATTTTGTTGGATTTTCTTTATATGACCTAAATACCAATAAATATGTCATGGACATTAATGGCAATAAGCATTTTACACCAGCTTCAAATACGAAAATGTATACCACCTATGCTGCTTTGGCACTGTTGGGCGATTCAATTCCTGGTTTGGAGTATGTGGAACGCGGAGACTCGCTGCTTATCTGGGGGACAGGTGATCCAACATTTTTACATAATAGATTGGACACCCGGGTGGTATATAATTTTTTGAAAAATACAAACAAACGCATTTTTGTCATACCGGGGACTATGAAAAATAAGTTCTTTGCGCATGGGTGGGCCATGGAGGATTTTGAAGCTTATTACCAGCCTGAAATAAGTACATTTCCTATTTATGGCAATGTGGTTACTTTTCGGCAAAAAGGTTACAATTATCTGGTGACCTCTCCATCGAGCTTCCAAAATGCATTAGACTTTTTGCCGGACCCCAAGTCTGGCGATTTCGAACTCTCCCGTTCATTTCGAGCCAATTCCTTTTGGATGTCCAAACGACCCGTTCCGAGCGGCTATGTCAATGAAGTCCCCTTTATCTATTCCGATAGCTTATTTATTAAATTATTGTCGGATAGTTTAGGTAAATCTGTGACCTTATTGTCTTACCAAAAACCAAACAATACCAAGATACTCTATTCAGGCAGCACCAAAAATTTAATCCGTGAAATGATGCTACCCAGTGATAATTTTATTGCTGAACAGTTTTTGATGATGTGCTCGTGGAAACAATTCGGCCAATTTGATACATACTTGGTGCGGGACTGGATGAAGAATAACGTTTATAAATATTTTTCGGCAGAGGTCGCTATTTTTGATGGTTCGGGGCTGTCATCTTACAATAAAGTGACTCCACAGAACAATGTGGATCTGTTGGTACTCTTGAAAAATAAACTGCCTGATGAAAAGGAACGCTTTCGTCTTTTCCCTGCTGGCGGTGTGGATGGTACCCTGAAACGAACTTATAGCAAAGATCTCGGTGAACCTTTTGTTTTTGCTAAAACAGGAACCATCACTTCGGTCTATAATCAAAGTGGTTATCTGATCACACGGACAGGACGACGCTTGGCATTCTCTTTTATGAATAATAATTATATAGATGATCGAGCAAGTACAATTCGTCAAGAAATGGCTAAAATAATTACTTATATTCGTCAAACTTATTAAGCCAATTTAAATGGAAGCAATTGTAAAAAACAATAAAAAATTGATTCGTTCTTGGGCCATGTTCGATTGGGCCAATTCTGCATACAACCTTGTTATTACTTCCACGATATTCCCTGTTTATTATACCGCAATTACGACCACAAAAGAACATGGTGATGTGGTCAGTTTCTTTGGTATAGAGGTTGTCAATACTGCTCTTTCCAACTTTTCTTTGGCCTTTGCCTATCTGTTGATGTCTTTTTCCTTGCCCTTTATTTCTTCGTACGCTGATGCGAAGGGAAAAAAGAAACAGATTATGAAATTCTTTACCTATATAGGGGCGATTGCATGTATGTGCTTGTTTTTTTTCAAGCTTGATACTTTGGAAATCGGTATTATCTGTTTCGTTCTTGCTGCAATGGGTTATATTGGCGGTGTTTTGTTTAATAATTCCTATTTACCGCTTTTAGCTACCGTTGATCAGCAGGATAAGGTGAGTGCGCAAGGTTTTGCTTACGGTTATATCGGCTGTGTTACTTTACAGATTCTCTGTTTTATAGTAGTTCTTAAACCCGAATGGTTTGGTATTACAGATGCTTCATTACCAGCTCGTATATCGTTTCTAATGGTTGGGTTATGGTGGCTTGGGTTTTCAATGATTCCGTTTAAATATTTACCCAAAATCGACGCGACTGAGAATAACACCGGTAAGAGTTTTGTACAAAATGTACGTGATGAATTCGGGCATGTGATCCAAAAGATCAAAGGGATTCCTGAAATCAAACAGTTTCTGCCGGCTTTTTTCTTTTATGCCATTGGGGTTCAGACCTTGATGATTGTGGCCTCTTCCTTTGGAGAGAAAATATTACATTTAGGTGCGGAAAGGTTGATCGCTACAATCCTTCTTATTCAGCTTGTAGCGATCTTAGGTGCATTTTTAATGTCGTATTTATCTACGCTTTTTGGAAATATTAAGGTTTTGATTGTTGTGGTAATGATCTGGATAGGAATCTGTATCTCGGCATTCTATTTAGCAACCCCACTTCAGTTTTATATCATCGCTGCACTGGTCGGATTAGTCATGGGTGGAATCCAGTCACTATCGCGTTCAACCTATTCGAAACTAATCCCGACAGATATCAAAGATACGACTGCCTTCTTTTCTTTTTATGATGTTACTGAAAAGGTCGCTATTGTTATTGGATTATTCTCATTCGGGTTTATAGAGCAGGTAACGCATAATATTCGATACTCTGCATTGGTTCTTTCTTTATTTTTTGTAATTGGATTGTTACTTTTGGTGCGGATATTAGTGTCCAATAAATCTTAATTTTATTGATTAAATTAAATATGAAAGTAGAACTTTTTGTTCCTTGTTTTATAGATCAGCTTTATCCTGAGACCGCATTTAATACGGTTCGTTTATTAGAAAAGGTCGGTTGCGAGGTCGTCTACAATCCCGAACAGACATGCTGTGGTCAGCCTGCTTATAACGCTGGATTCTGGGATGATGCAAAACAGGTTGGACGGAAGTTTTTAGGTGATTTCTCGGGAGATCATGTGATTATTTCTCCTTCAGCTTCTTGTACTGGTATGGTTAGGCATGGTTATAATGATTTATTCGCAAATTCGGCGGATTCTCATCAATGTCATAAAATACAGCAACAAGTGATGGAAATTTCTGATTTTTTGGTAAACGTGCTGAAAAAAGAGTATTTTGGAGCTGAATTGGAGGGTGTTGCGGTATACCACGATTCTTGTTCGGCTCTACGTGAGTGCAAAATTAAAGATGAACCACGGAAATTATTGAGTAAGGTCTTAGGACTTGAAATGGTGGAGGTGAAAGATAGTGAAACATGCTGTGGATTTGGTGGAAGTTTTGCTGTAAAATTCGAAGGAATATCCGCCGCAATGGCTGAGCAAAAAGTGCGTAATGCACTTGATTTGAATGCAGATTACATCATTTCAACTGATTCATCTTGTTTGCTGCAGCTGCAATCCTATATCGATAAACATAAATTACCTATTCGGACAATGCACCTTGTTGATGTGTTGACCACTGGTTGGGGAAATATTTAAATAACACATTAAATCTAAACACATGAATTCAAGAAGAGATTTTCTTAAAAACCTTGCATTAGCATCTGCTGGTATAGCATTAGCTCCTTCATTGGAGAGTTTTGCGGTAGCAAAGAAAGATTGGTTTGACATTTCCCTAGCTGAATGGTCATTGCATAAATCCTTATTCAAAGGAGACTTGAACAATTTGGATTTCCCTGTATTAGCGGCCAAAAAATATGGCATCTATGGTGTGGAATATGTAAATCAGTTTTTTAAAGATAAGGCTAATGACAATAATTACCTTACCGAGCTAAATATGCGTGCAAAAGATAATGGTGTTCGTAATGTGCTCATTATGATTGATGGTGAGGGAAATCTTGGCGATGAAGATGAGACGAAGAGAAAACAAGCGGTACAAAACCATTATAAATGGATCTCTGCTGCTAATTTCTTGGGTTGTCATGCAATTCGTGTCAACGCGGCCGGAAAGGGCACGCCGGAGGAAGTGAGTAAACGTGTTGTTGAAAGTTTAACGGCATTATCTGATATCGGTAAGAAAGCTGGAATCAGTATTATTGTAGAAAATCATGGCGGTATATCTTCACATGGAGACTGGTTAGCCAATACATTAAAAGCTGTCGGAAGCAAGTATTGTGGCAGTCTACCGGATCTTGGTAATTTTTATGAATATGACCGTTATCAAGGTGTAACAGATCTGATGCCTTATGCGCATGGTGTAAGTGCTAAAACGCACGATTTTGATGCCAACGGTAATGAAACGCAAATTGATTATGAGCGCATGTTGAAGATTGTTAAAAAAGCAAAATTTAAAGGCTATGTGGGAATCGAATACGAAGGAAGTAAGCTGAGTGAAGAAGAGGGTATTTTTGCTACTAAAAAATTATTGGAACGTTTGCGTCCATTGATTTAATATAACACGGAATGGTAGGGTTCTTTTCAGTCGATGAAAAGAACTTTACTATTTGTACGGGATGCTGGTTTAAACATTTCTTTTATTTAGAAGCGGTATTAAATGAGCAGTTCACTTGTTAGAAACCTATTTTAGTCTTCATTATCCAATTGATAGGGATGAAGATAATTGAACAGCCTCGCTATGTAATGATGAGGATCATCAGATTTTTCCATTTGCTGATGAAAGAACAATAAATGGAAATCGCGCTACCTTATTTTGAAAAATAACTATTAAAAAAACATGAATTTTGAAAAAAATGCTGTTCTTGAAACCCATTTGCAAAAAGTAGGGGCAGAGCATGTATTGGTACAAGGGCATCCTGCCGGCTTGTTTGTATTATTCTTCACAGAAATGTGGGAACGTTTCAGCTATTATGGTATGCGGGCGCTATTGGTGAATTTTCTGGTTTCTACCCTAGCACAGCACGGCTGGGGCTGGACGAATTCGGAGGCAATGAAGCTCTATGGCTTGTATACCGGGATGGTATTTTTAACACCTCTTTTCGGTGGAATTATTGCTGATCGATTCACCGGTTACAAGAAATCAATTATGGTTGGCGCGATAATTATGACTCTAGGGCATATTTCTATGGCTTTAGAAGGGCTTAATAAAAGTTTCTTTTTGGCGGGTCTGGTGCTGATTGTTTTGGGAAATGGTTTGTTTAAGCCAAATATTTCTTCCATGGTTGGAAAATTATATCCTGATAAAGGAGGTAAAAAGGATGCGGGGTATACCATCTTTTATATGGGCATCAATGGTGGCGCATTTTTGGGTATGATGTTGTGTGGATATATAGGAGAAAAGATTGGCTGGCATTACGGTTTTGGACTTGCGGGCATATTTATGTTTTTGGGTATGTTACAGTTCTATTTCGCACAACCGATCTTTGGAAAAATTGGAAATACACCAGAAAAGCAGGAGGAAACGGAGGAGATTACAACAGGCCAAGAAGAAAATCCGAAACATGTTGTCCGTGACCGGTTGCTGGTCATTGCCATTTTTATGTTGTCGAGTATCGTTTTCCATTTAGCTTTTGAACAGGCCGGCGGCTCTATGACGATCTTTGCAAAAAATTATACACAGCGGGTTTTAAGTGGAGAAGTGGCGGTTTTATTTAAGTGGTTTGATGCTGCATTGACTGTCTTGCCAATTGTGGTAATTACTGGGGTACTGTTTGTTTTAGCGAAGAAAATTATTCGTAAATATCCTATGATTATAATTTTTTCGAGCATTTCTTTTGTGATCATCTGGTCTTTGTGTCTTTGGAAAGTCTATCGGGAATATTATGGTATGAATTCGGAAGTTACGGTATCTTGGTTTCCCATGTTGAATTCGTTCTTTATCATTACGCTGGCAACATCATTTAGTAAAATATGGGAGAAAGTATGGAACCCTTCTGGTCCGATTAAATTTGCTATGGGACTGACATTGGTCGGGGTTGGTTTTGCGGCCTTATCTATTGGGAGCTCAGAGATTCCTACTGGTGCAAAGACGGCCTCGGTGAGTATGATCTGGCTGGTGCTGGCTTACTTTTTTCATACGGTGGGCGAATTATGCATAGGTCCGGTTGGGCTATCGTATGTGAGTAAGTTATCGCCAAAAAAATTCCTTGGACTATTGTTTGGTTTTTGGTTTTGTGCCAACGCCATTGCTAATTTTATAGGAGGCTTTATTGGGTCATATATTGATAAGATTACCGAATCTCATTCAATGTCTTATTTCTTTGCTGTGTTTACAGTGATTCCGATGATAGCGGCGGTATTCCTTATTCTAGGTAATAAAAAAATAAAAAAGATGATGCATGGAATTGATTAATTCATAGAAAAATAGTGTATCTTCAAACGATTTTTATCAAAATAAAAATAAAACCTGAGTTATAAAACAATTATTGAAATTATATGAATCAAGAAAAAGATCAAGTTCTTGTAGCGCATCTTGCTAAACAGGGGATCGATGACAAGATGGTAAATGGACATCCTGCCGGATTATTTGTGCTATTCTTTACGGAGATGTGGGAACGGTTTAGTTACTATGGTATGCGGGCATTGCTGACTTTGTTTTTAATAAGTTCTATTGCTGATGGAGGATGGGAATGGAGTAATGAACGGGCCATGAAACTGTACGGTTTGTATACTGGTTTCGTCTATTTAACACCATTGATAGGTGGAATGATTGCGGATAAGCTGACGGGGTTTAAAAAGGCAATCTTGATCGGAGCTTTGGTGATGACCTTGGGGCATTTGTCTATGGCATTTGAAGGAGTAAATTCAAACTTCTTTTATCTTGGTCTTGTTTTGATGATCCTTGGGAATGGGATGTTCAAACCCAATATTTCTTCTATGGTGGGCAATCTTTATCCAGATCAAAGCCCTAAAAAAGATGCCGGTTATACAATATTCTATATGGGGATCAATGCAGGTTCTTTTTTAGGTATGCTTCTATGTGGTTATATTGGTGAGAAGATAGGCTGGCATTATGGCTTTGGGCTTGCCGGAGTATTTATGTTTTTTGGAATGTTACAGTTTTATTTTGGACAAAAGATATTCGGAATCATTGGGGATTCGCCGAAAGCACTTCAGGCTTATCATGAGAAAAAAATTAAAAACCATGAAGAAGAGGAAGAGGTTATCCCTGCGCATGTTGTCCGTGATAGATTAATTGTTGTCACCATATTTATGTTGGCTAGTGTGGTTTTCTTTCTATCTTTTGAACAAGCTGGAGGCTCAATGTCAATCTTTGCTAAAGATTATACACAAAGGGTGCTGTCTGGAAGTTCAGCAGTAACATTTAAATGGATCGATACTATTTTAACCATTGTGCCCATTGTCATCGTGACAATTGTCTTAACAGCATTGGCTAGAAAGATCTATAAACAATATCCATTGACAATTTTATTTACAGGTGTCTCATTTGGAATAATTTGGTGTTTGGGTCTATGGAAAGTATTTAGGGAGATTGGCATAACCGGTTCAGAAGTCGGGGCCTCTTGGTTTCAGATATTGAATGCATTTTTTATTATTTCACTTGCATCGTCATTTAGTAAATTCTGGGAGAAAATATGGAATCCTTCTGGACCTGTTAAGTTTGCGCTAGGTTTAATATTAGTAGGTATCGGATTTGCAGCATTGGCTTATGGGGCGAGCGAGGTCCCGCAAGGGGCGAAAACAGCGTCAGTTAGCATGATTTGGCTAGTAATCGCTTATTTTTTCCACTCAGCGGGTGAGCTTTGTCTGTCACCTGTTGGTTTGTCTTACGTCAGTAAACTTTCTCCAAAGAAATTTTTGGGGCTTCTTTTTGGTTGTTGGTTCTGTGCTTCGGCGATAGCTAACTTTATCGGCGGATTTTTAGGCTCCTATATTGATAGAATTACAGAAGAACATTCAATGTCTTACTTCTTTATGATATTTGCCATAGTTCCTGGAGTTACTGCGCTGCTATTGATTATCTTTAACCCAATGTTGAAAAAAATGATGCATGGTATCAATTAGTAAAATTTGATATTCTCATAAGAAAGAAGGGCTGATCACATGATCAGCCCTTCTTTCTTATATTTAGTTTGGCTTGTTACGTTAAAGTCTATTAATATGCTATTCCTCGACTTTTAGGAGTAGCTTATCGATGCGGTGTCCATCCATATCGAGTACTTCAAAAATTAGGTTTTTAAATCGTACGCGTTCGCCTTCTTCGGGGACATGATCCAGTCTTAAAAATACTAAACCTCCGACGGTAGTTACATTGTTGATCTCATCTTCGTCTTCTTCAGATAGACCGATTTCAAATTCATCGAGAAGGTCCTCGATCTGATATTGTCCGTCGACAACATAATCACCGTTTTCCAATTGACGAATTGTTGGGCGGGCACTTAGGTCACTTTCTGTGATGTTGCCCACCAAATCACCAACGATATCCCTTAGCGTAATGATCCCCTGAGGCGAGCCATATTCGTCAATAACGACTGCTTGATGTATACTAGAGGTGCGCAAGGTGTTCATAATACTATAGGAGGAACTGAACTCGTTAACAAACTTGATCGGCAACATAAGTGTTCTTAGATCAAATGGTTCGTTTTGGAGAGATTGGCGGAGTAATGATTTGACATGAACAACCCCTTTAATATTGTCAAGGCCACCTTCACAGACAGGATAGATGGAATGATCGTTGTCCAATATAATCTTTCTATTTTCCTCAAAAGAATCTTCGAGGTCCAGGAAAACAATATTTTTGCGGTGAGTCATCAGGTTGACTGCTTTTTTGTCTCCTAAACTCAACAGGCGGTCGACGATATCATGTTCGATCCCTTCGATAACTCCACTATCAACGCCTTCGTCTACAAGTGCCTTAATTTCCTCTTCAGTAACACTGTTGCCACTGCTTTTGATATTTAGAATTTTGACAATAAATTCTGTTGACATGCTGAGCAGCCAAACAAATGGTCTAACGATCTTGCTCAGCAAATTCATCGGATAAGCAATAAGCATGGCATACTTCTCTGGAATAGCCATACCTATACGTTTGGGGACGAGTTCACCAAGAACCAAAGAGAAATAGGTAATGATAAAGACAACGATGATTACAGCGAGCTGTTCGCTATATGGTGCTACAATGCTGGATTTATTAAAAATTTCGACTAGATAAGATGAAATACTACCACCTGAAAAGAATCCAGTCAGGATACCGATAAGGGTAATACCTATTTGTACAGTGGATAGAAAGCTGTTGGGCGATTCTTTTAGGTTGAGGGCAATTTTAGCGGCTGCATTGTTTTTATCGCTTTCAGCTTGCAATCTTGCCTTTCTGCTGGATACGATGGATATTTCTGATGCCGATAATATTCCGTTCAGAATAATCAGGACTAAAATAATAATTGCTTCGGTAAGCATAATGAGTTGAAAAAGTTGTTTGCTATGGCTAATTTACGGAAAAGACCAGCCAAATAGTAGGATTATTATGAATATGTGAAGCATTCACAAAAAAAGCCGTATATTTTTCAATACGGCTTTTAGGATAATAAGCGTTTTTTTTAATTACATGCCACTGTCATCTAACATAAAGGTGTTTTTCTTGGTTTTCCATTTTCCTTTTGTGAAATCAGGGAATTCCAACGTTTTATTTCCTTTTGAAATAGACTCAGTAGATAGTGGGAATACAGCGCTCATAGTTACTGAATCATATACATCAATTGGAGTTTGTACTTTTTGTTTTACAGCTTGGATGAATGCATTGAATACAAACCAGTCCATTCCACCGTGACCAGAACCATTTGCTACCTCTTCGTATTTTTGCCAGATTGGGTGATCGTATTTTTTTACCCATTCGTCTGCAGAATCCCAAGTATGCGGTTTGGATTTACCTTCGATATGAATGCCTTTGGCAACATCCATCCAAATACCATCTGTTCCTTGTACACGGAAACCGATAGAGTAAGGTCGTGGTAAGTGCGTATCATGGGTTAACAACATTGTTTCGCCATTTGCACATTGTAACATTGTTTGTGTGATATCACCATTTTTGTAATTGATCTTACCATTGGGATGCCCTGGGGAAACTTTATTTACATAGGCTGCCAATCCACGTGCTTTACTTGAGTAAGAAGTAATATGAGTGAATCTGTTGCCCTTGTTGATATCTGCAAATTGCATGATCGGGCCTAAACCGTGTGTAGGGTAAAGGTCACCATCTTGGTCGATATTGAACTGTGTACGCCATTGTGCTTCAGAAATCGCTTTTGGCCCATATTCTACACCATGACCGTAGTAGTTTTTTCCATCATTGAATAGTACTTCACGTAAGTCGTGTTGGTAACCACCTTCTAAGTGTAATAGTTCACCAAATAACCCTTGTCTATGCATATTCAATACAGCAAGTACATCACGACGGAATGCGACATTTTCTAGTGTCATGTAAGGCTTTCCAGTTTCTTCAGATACTTTGACAATATCCCAGTGATCTTGTAGTGTTATACCTGCGATAACCTCACAACCTACGTATAGACCCGCTTTCATTGCATCAATAGCTTGGTTTTTGTGGAATTGCCAAGGCGTTGCAATAATAACAGCGTCTAATTTTTCATTGCTTAACATCTTTTTGTAAGCATCAACACCACCTGTATATTCTTTTGGAAGTTTGGTGCCTTTTGCGTTGAATTGTTTACGGCATTGTGCTAGAGATTCTTCTTGAGTGTCGCAGACAGCCACAATTTCTAAATCATCTCTGTTGAGGGCAATTTGAACGTGATTACGTCCTCTAAGGCCCACGCCGATAAAACCGATTTTTATTTTCCCATTTGTTTGAGCAAATAAGTCTGTACTAGAAAGGACACCGATTCCAGCTGTAGTGATGGCAGTCGATTTTATGAAATTTCTTCTATCCATTGTTTTGAGATATGAGGAGTTTGTATATTAGTTATTTACTTGTTTGAAAACAGTCCTTGAGACTGGCTACTATTAACAAATATATTATTTCATTTGGGATAAATGAAAGTGCAAACGTTTGCTTAATTTTATTAAATTTCATGCAAACGTTTGATTGAAATAAAAATTATCATTTATTAATTCAATTTGTGATATTGCAAGCACATTGATGATTTAAAAAACATAGTTTAATGTCTGATTTTAACCAATTAGTAGTAGAGAGCGCAGCAAAACAATTTACATTAGAAGGAGATATCATTTCAGTGCAACCATTTGGTTCTGGTCATATCAATGATACTTATCGTGTAGTTACTACCATAAATAGCGGTATATCGCATTTATTACAACGTATTAATCACCATGTTTTTCCTAACGTGGATGGATTGATGCATAACATCGAGATTGTCACCAAGCATCTTAGTAAGAAAGTTAAAGTTGCTGAAGGAAAGCGAATCAGCGATCATGTGTTGACAATTGTTCCTACTAAAGAAGGGAAATTATATATAAAGGATAGTCAGGGTAATTATTGGCGGATGTTTATCCTCATAGAGGATACCAAAAGCTATGATATTGTGGAAACCGAAGTGCAAGCCGCTGAAGGTGGTCGTGCTTTTGGTCTGTTTCAAAAGCAACTATCGGATTTAGATGCGACATTGATCGTAGAAGTACTGCCTAACTTCCATAATATAGAGTTTCGACTTGAAAATCTTCGTAAGGCAATTGCTAAAGATGTCTGTCACCGGGTAGATTCTGTAAAGGCTAAATTGGATTTTATCTTTACTCGTGAAGATCGTATGAAAACCATACTTGCATTGGGAAATAAAGGTGAGCTCCCTTTACGTATAACACATAATGATACAAAGTTCAATAATGTACTCTTGGATCGTCACGATAAGATGCAATGTGTAATCGACTTAGATACAGTGATGCCCGGCTATGTGGCGTACGACTTTGGGGATGCTATCCGGACGATCATTAACCCTGTTGCCGAAGATGAGAAGGATGTTTCAAAAATTATCTTAAATCTCGCTTTATATAAGGCATATGCAGAAGGTTATTTGGAAGAAGCTAATGATTTTTTGACAACTTTAGAAAAAGAAACATTAGTAGATGGCGCTTTCTTATTACCATATATGCAAGGTGTACGTTTCTTAACAGATTATTTAGAGGGTGATCATTATTATAAAACCAAATATGAAGACCATAATCTAGTACGTACAAATACGCAGTTGAAATTGGTTGAAGAGATGGAAAAGAATGAAGCATTTATGCGGAAGGTAGTTTTTGATTGTATTTAACAATTTTATACCTTTAATCCTATTGAGAAGCTTCCATCAAGTAGATGAAGCTTCTTTTTTTCTGTACAAAAATATATTTGAATGAAAAAACTAACCATTTTGCCTATCGCAGCGGAGCTGACCGATACACTTGATTATAATACCCTGTCAAAGCTCATGGGGAATCTCGAATCGCACTCGTTGGAGTTTAATAACTGGAGTGAATCTTTCCCGTATAAACCCGAGGTGCAGTTTAAAATTGGCTATACCCAAGAGTATCTTGTCTTACAATATGATGTCGTTGAAGAACAACTGCGTGGCCAATATTCAGAAACCAATCAAAACGTATGGGAGGATAGCTGTGTGGAGTTTTTTATTTCGTTTGATGGCTGTAAACATTATTACAATCTTGAGTTTAATTTAATCGGAACTGGCTTGATAGGTTATGGTCCGGCCGAGAAGTCCTCTAGAAATCGATTGGATATTGCTGAGATAGAAAAGGTTCGTACTTTCTCTTTAATAGCACGTCATGGTAGCGATAAACGATGGAGTATGATTGAGGTCATTCCGCTTTCGGTATTTAAATTTGACGATCTTACTGATCTGAAAGGGAAACTGATCCATGGCAATTTCTACAAATGTGGTGATCATCTTAAACAACCACATTTTATATCATGGAATAAAATAGAAAATCCAACTCCTAATTTTCATCTCCCCCAATTTTTTGGAGAAATGGTCTTTGGTTAGGAGTTGGATTAAAAGAGTTGATGCTTATTGGTAAACAGATTCTTTTTTGAATTTTTTTGCCAATAGTGCATAGACTAATACACGGTATTTATTTTTATTGGACTTGCCAATAGCAGTAATAACCTCCTCCAATGCTTTGTCTAAATCGGGACCATCTTTTAATCCCAGTTTTTTGATCAGGAAATTTTGTTTGACGCGATTGAGTTCTTCGGGATCTGAAGCAGCGACTGTCTCGGAGTCTGCATTGTAAATGGAAGGTCCTATTCCTTTTGTTACTTTTGCAATAAATGCTTCATCTAATGATAAGCCTAGCTTTTTTGATTCTGCAACATATGCAGCAATTTTTTCATCTAATTTGCTCATAATTATGTAAGTGATTTAATTGTAGTAAGTTAAGTTAGGTAAAAAAGTCGATAAACAAAATTATTCTTTGTGTAAGGATAAAGATTGTTACATTTGTGAGCTTGATAAGTGCCGTTAACTAAAATGTGGAAAAATTCAACTAATTATTCTTCGTAATTGTTGTAAGTTACATTTTTATAAGTTATCTTTGCACCTCAATAATTGAATATACGTAATCATAATAATAATGAAAAAAGATTTGCATCCTTCAAATTACAGATTAGTTGTATTTAAAGATATGTCAAATGACTATGCTTTTATTACAAAATCTTGTGTTGATACTAAAGAAACTATTACATGGGAAGACGGTAATGAATATCCAGTTGTAAAATTGGAGATTTCTCATACATCACACCCTTTCTATACAGGTAAAATGAAATTGGTTGATACTGCTGGTCGTATCGACAAATTCCGTAGCCGTTACAACAAAAAATAATTGTAGCAGATCTGTATATTACAATATTAAGAACTCGATAAATAGAATTTGTCGGGTTTTTTTTGTTATTTTTAATTTGTGAAAATCTTCTTTACAGATTGCTTTGATAAGATCCAATTGTTGGATGCGCTTGGCTCCCCATTTACTTCCTTTGATAAAAAGAGTCTTTATCCCTTTACTTTCTTGAAATCCTGTTTAGATCTTCGGGTGGGTGTGCTGACTTTACGGGAAAAATGGCAAAAAATAATGTCAGGATACGACGTTGAGTATCTCTCGGCGGATGAGAATGAAGAAGGGGCTGTGTGGGTGTCAGCGAATGTTGTTCCATCTGCTGGGTTATTAGCTGCTATTCGGCAATTGAATGGGGGAGATGTCTTGTTACACGAGGGGTATGTTGTAGCCTGCCGCTATACGCGTTCGGGTGATTATTGTGCACGGGAGATCGAGGAGAAAGTGCATATATTAAAAGGTGTTGAAGACCTGTTTTTGTTGACTGGTGCAGAAATAGAAAATGATTTCAAGTTGTTGGTTCAAGATACTCAGGTTCTAACGGTATCTGCGACTAATCAATTACTAGGTAATCGCTTTTATATCGCGGATAAGGTTAGTATGGAATGTGCAACACTTAATTCCCTAACGGGGCCGATATATATCGATGAAGATGTTACAATCATGGAGGGGGCACATTTGCGTGGTCCTTTGTATCTCGGCAAAGGAGCGGTTGTGAAAATGGGGACGACCATTTATGGAAATGTTTCTGTTGGAGAACAGAGTGTTGTCGGTGGGGAGATCGGAAATTCGGTCATTGGCGACTTCTCTGCCAAAGGACACCACGGTTATCTAGGATGCTCGGTTATAGGGGATTGGTGCAATTTGGGAGCCGGGACCTCTAATTCCAATCTAAAGAATAACTTAAAGACGGTTTCTATTTACGATTATGCCTTAGATAAGGATCGGGACACTGGGTTATTAAAATGCGGATCGTTTATTGGAGATTATACACGCCTTGGTATCAATTCGGCTTTAAACACGGGAACAGTAATTGGAATTGCAAGCATGCTGGCAGATACAAGTTTTTATGCTAAATTTGTACCGTCATTTGCTTGGGTGTTTGATGGGAATACACAGACCTATGCGTTTGATAAGTTTATGGCATATTTGGAGGCTCTATATGCTTCTAAGGGAAAAGTGCTCACAGAGCAGATTAAAGATAAATTGAATCAACTTAACAAAAAATATAATTAAATCGTAAAATCATGCGTAAAAAAATCGTAGCTGGTAATTGGAAAATGAATTTGGACTATCAATCGGGATTAAGTTTATTTTCTGAAATTATCAATATGGCCAAAGATGAAGTGATTGGGAATCAAGAATTGGTTGTTTGCAGCCCATTTATTCATTTGTCAAGTCTTGGACAATTGTCTAAAAATGTTGCAAATGTAAATATCGGTGCACAGAATATTCATCAAGCTGAGTCTGGAGCCTATACAGGTGAGATTTCAGCGTCACAAGTAAAATCAGTTGGTGCTTCACATGTTATTTTAGGCCATTCCGAAAGACGTGCTTATTTTGGTGAAACAGATGCATTATTGGCAGCTAAAGTAGATATTGCTTTGAAACATGGCTTAACTCCTATATTCTGTATTGGAGAAACAAGAGAAGAACGTGAATCAGGTGCTTTCTTTGATGTTATTAAAACACAATTGACTGATGGGCTGTTCCATTTATCAAAAGAAGCGTTTGCTTCAGTTGTATTGGCTTATGAACCTGTATGGGCAATTGGGACAGGATTGACAGCCAGCCCAGAGCAAGCACAGGAGGTTCATAAATTTATCCGCGAGGTTCTTGCTGATCAATATGGTCAAGAGATTGCGGCGAATACAAGTATTCTATATGGAGGATCTTGTAATCCTGGTAATGCGAAGGATTTATTTGCACAGGCAGATATCGATGGTGGTTTGATTGGAGGGGCATCTTTGAAATCGAGAGATTTTATTGATATCGCTAAAGTATTTAACGGCTAATTTTTAGAAATGAAATACGTAGAGGTTATCTTTCAAATGCGATCAGGTGAAGAATGGCAAAAAGATTTGTTGATATCTGATTTGGCTGATATTGGCTTTGATACTTTTGAAGATACCGAATCTGGATTTGCAGCCTATATTCCGGCTGCAAATCTTGACTTGCAAGCATTAGAGACGTTGATGCTGCAGCCTTATGACGGCCTAGAGGTCGATTATAAGGTACAGGAAATAGAAAATCAGAATTGGAATAAACTCTGGGAAAGCAACTTCAACCCAATAGAAGTGGGAGGCCAATGCTATGTACGTGCAACTTTTCATGAGGCGAGACCAGAATTTCCATACGAAATCATTATAGACCCGAAGATGTCTTTTGGTACAGGTCATCACCAAACTACTTCGATGATGCTCCAGTATATTTTGGAGAATGATTTTAATGGAAAGCAAGTTTTGGACATGGGCTGCGGTACAGGGATCCTGGCAATTCTGGCATCGAAAAAAGGAGCTGATTCTGTATTGGCTGTGGATTATGATGAAATATGTGTGGAAAGTGTGATTGAAAATAGAGTACTCAATCACGTGGAGCATATCGAAGCGCTCTGTGGCTCTTATGAAGTGTTGGAAGGTCGTGTCTTTGACGCGATTTTGGCGAATATTAATCGCAACATACTTTTAGAGCAATTACCACAGTATGCATTGAGTATGCGTACAGGAGGAGAGTTATACTTAAGTGGTTTTTATGAACAGGAGGATTTGGCGATTTTAAGCGATTCTGCGGTATCATTGGGCTTTGAGTTTATCTCCAATAAAGTTTTAAACAATTGGTGTGCAGCCAAATTTGTGAAGCGATAATTTAGCTATGCGGATTCATTTTATAGCAATAGGTGGTAGTGTGATGCATAACCTTGCTATTTCATTGGCAAAACAAGGGCATCAAGTGACTGGTTCTGATGATCAGATCGTGGAGCCTTCTCGTTCTCATCTGATCGAAGCTGGACTGCTTCCTGATCAGTTAGGATGGTTTGAGGAAAGGGTGACAGAGGATGTTGATGCTGTGATCTTGGGTGCTCATGCCCAAGCAGACAATCCTGAGTTAAAGCGAGCGCAAGAATTAGGTCTAAAAATTTATTCTTTTCCCGAATTTATTCAAGAGCTTTCTCAGGATAAAATTCGAGTAGTTATTGCTGGAAGTTACGGCAAGACAACCATAACGAGCATGGTTATGCATGTTATGCGATTTCTAGGAAAAGAATTTGACTATTTGGTAGGTGCTCAGTTGAGAGGTTTTGATAAGCTGGTCGATATCACTAAGCATAATAAGATTATTATTATCGAAGGAGATGAATATGTTTCATCCAAAATCGATCCGAAGTCTAAGTTTTTGTATTATAAACCAAATATAGCCTTGATTTCGGGTATCGTATGGAATGAGTTTAATTCGAAAATATCACAAGAGGAATATATTAAACAATTTGAAGATTTTATTGACTCGATTCCGCCCAAAGGTACTTTGATTTATAATAAGGAGGATGTTGTTTTACAGAAAGTTCTTCAAGAGACGAAAGATTGTAAGATCAATAGACATGGCTATAAGATTCCCGATTATACGATCAATAAAGGGGTAACCTATATTAATACGGCAGATGGCGATATTCCATTGCAGGTATTTGGTAAGCACAATTTGTCTAATATTGCCGGAGCATATACGATCTGTGAATGGTTGGGGATCAAAAAGAAAGAGTTCTTTGAGGCAATAAAGAGTTTTAATACTTCGATCCGATATTTGGAATTTGTTGCGAGCTCAGAGGGGTCTGTGGTTTATCAGGATTATGCCTGCAATGCGGATAAGGTGAAATCAAGTATTCACGCCGTGAAAGAGCAATTTCCTAATCAGAAATTGGTCACAATTATCGAATTAAACTCGTATGATAGTTTGGATTCATCGTTTTTGTTACAATATGCGAACTCTATGAAAGAGTCGGATGTGTCTGTGGTCTACGTGAATATAAATTCCTGTAAAGAGCTCAATAAAGATATTGAAAATGTACCTAATAATATTAGGGATAATTTTAATAACCCTGATTTAGAGGTTGTTGTAAGTCTGGATGGGCTCTATTCTTTTTTAGATGGTGTGAAATCTAAGGGTTACAATTTACTTCTTATGAGTTTAAATAATTATAATGGGGTTAACTTGTCGGTGTTGGCTGATCGTTTTTTTAGAGATTTTTAGAGAAAAAAATATAATTTAATGTAAATTAAATTGTAATTTATTATTTTTGTTTAAAATATCTACCAGATGAATGCATTAGGAAAAAAAATCAGATTACTTAGACACCAAAAAGGGTGGAGTCAAGAGGATGTTGCAAAACGATTGGATATCTCAATCCCAGCATTTTCTAAAATTGAAACAGGGATTACAGATGTGAATTTGTCTCGCCTGAATCAAATTTCAAAATTATTCAATTTGACAGTTGTTCAACTTTTATCTACTTCAGATTCTGAAGAAGATAAAGAGTATGTAAATGAGGTGAATGCTTTGACGCAAAAATTACAACAACGCGATGGGGAAGTAATTGAATTGCAGAAAAAGGTTATTGATCTTTATGAGCAATTGCACAAAAGATAGGGCATATTAAAATTGTTACTGAAAAGGCAATCCACAGGGTTGCCTTTTTTTGTTTATGCAACTTTATTTTGGTCAAAAGTGATTTTGTTTTTGTTTCTTTGTAAGTATTTTATCAAAAAAAATAAAGGTTGATTATTTATGGGGAGATTAAACGGGGATATGACTACTAGCCCGTCGACTGATTTTTTTAAGTCAAATGTGTTGGGACAGCGTTCGGGACTCTTTGTCCTTTTCTTTACTGAAATGTGGGAACGCTTTTCGTTCTACGGAATGCGTGTACTCTTAATGCAGTTTTTAACTGCAGCAGTCATTCAAGGTAGTCCTTTTTCAGGATGGTCTTGGACTGCACAGCAAGCAGGAGCACTTTATGGAACCTATGCCATGATGCTCTATTTAACTCCAATTCTAGGAGGGATTATTGCGGATAAATATATTGGATCACGTAAAGCGGTAATTATTGGCTCATCGATTATGACGCTGGGGCACGCTGCTATGGCTTTTGAAACCTCAATTATGTTTTTCCTTGGTTTGATATGTCTAGTTGTCGGTACAGGCTTTTTTAAGCCCAATATGCCTTCTATCTTGGGTGAGATGTATAAAGACCTGCCGGAGAAAAAGGATGGAGCTTATACGATATTCTACATGGGTGTTAATGCCGGTGCTTTTTTTGGTATGATGCTATGCGGATATATTGCCGAAACTTATGGCTGGCACTGGGGATTTGGATTGGCTGGTATCTTTATGCTTTTAGGAACGCTGCAGTTTGTTTTCGCAAAACCGCTCATGGGCAACCTCGGTGTTCTAAACAAGTTTGTAACTGGAGAAAATAAAGTTATCGCTGAGGATACGGATACAAGAAATCCATTTACCCTACGGGATTATGTCTTGATTGCGATAGTTTCTATTATTGGTTTCGTATACGCTTTCAATGACCCGTTGTCTAAGAATGGTATTGTTGATGTGTTTTCTGGTTTGGATACGTCGTTTCTCAGAGGTCAGTATATCATGGTCATTGTAGCATTGATTCTTTTCATCTATCTTATTGTTACACGCATTATGCGTTATGATAAGGTTGTCAGGGATCGGATGTTTGCTGTCGTGTTGTTAGCCTTTTTCTTGGTCTTCTTTTTTATGAGTTTTGAGCAAGGGGCGACTTCGTTAGTTCTTGTTGCAAGAGATAATATTGACAGAGCGCTTACCGGCGCTGCATTGACGACCTTTAATGTGGTGAATGGCTTATTGACGATTGTGCCGCTTTCGATTATCACTTGGGTTCTGATTAAATTGGCAAAAGTGACCTGGAATAAAATCGCGATCTCCAATATTGTATTGTTCATCTGTTTCGGTTTGATTTGGGGGGCTGCAATTTGGATGTTATACAAAGAATTCAATAAGGAAGCTTCGGAAATTAAAGTCTCCTGGTTTTCTATTCTAAACTCATTTTTTATTATTGCACTTGCTTCATCGGTATCTAAAATTTGGGAGTCCAAATATAACCCATCTGCAGCCTTTAAATATGGCTTTGGTTTGATCTTGGTTGCAATTGGGTTTTTGATTATCGGATTAGGATCAATGGGAATAAGTCAGGGTACCAAAATTTCGATGGTATTTTTGGTATTGACCTATTTGTTCCATACATTGGGCGAATTATTTATTTCGCCTGTAGGTTTATCTTACGTGTCGAAATTGGTGCCTGCGCGCATGCTTGCATTTATGTTTGGCATCTGGTACCTAGCAATCGCTATTGCGCAGAAAGTTGCCGCCGTATTGGGAGGACAAGTGGAAACAATTCAAGAGGAACACTCCTTGAGTTACTTCTTCTTTTTATTTACCGCAATTCCAGCCTTGGCAGGTGTGTTGGTAATGCTGTTTAATCCATTGATTAAACGATTGATGCACGGAATTAAATAACAAATATATAAGCTTCTTTTACGAAAGAAGCTTTTTTGATTAATATATAAATTAGTATGGAGGTTAGTACAAGGGAATCGCTAGAGGAGATTCAAAATTTTGAGGGAAAGTACCCTAAACAAATCTGGAGTCTATTCTTTTCCGAGATGTGGGAAAGATTCTGTTTCTACGGTATGCGGGGTATGTTGGTGTTCTTTATGATCACGCAACTAAACTTTGCTGAGAAGGATGCGAATTTGCAGTATGGGGCGACACAGGCATTTGTTTATGCATTTACATTCATTGGTGGGTTATTCGCAGACAAAATTCTCGGTTTTAGAAAGTCTTTATTCTGGGGTGGCTTATTGATGATTGTAGGAAGTCTTTTTCTTGCAGCAGATCCGCATAAATATTTCTTTTTTGGTTTATCATTTATCATCATAGGTACTGGTTTTTTTAAACCTAATATCTCGACGATGGTAGGTGAACTTTATAAAAAAGGTGATGTTCGTCGTGATGGCGGTTTTTCTTTGTTTTATGCGGGAATAAATTTAGGCGCCTTCTTAGGTGGATATATCTGTGTCGCGATTGGGAAAGGGTATATGCTCACTTCGTTTATTTCTGAGGCACATCGTTGGAATGTTGCCTTTGGTTTGGCGGCAATAGGAATGTTGGTCAGTTTGGTGAATTTTCATTTCACCAAAAGACATTTGGGGCCAATTGGACTTCAGCCAGGGGATCCTGATGCGATTGTAAAAACAAAGGCACTTCCAAAATGGGTAGAATATGCTGTATATATTGCGACATTGATTTTTATTCCCATTATTCAGATCATGGTGTCAAAAACGCAGTATACCGATTATTTTATGTATACAATCGGCCCTTTGACACTCTTGTATCTTTTCTATGAAATGTCTAAAGTGACATCAGAGGAACGTAAAAAATTGATTGCTGCCTTGGTGTTTATTCTTTTCTCCATTATTTTTTGGGGAATATATGAGCAAAGTGGCGGTTCGTTGAGCATTTTTGCTGCAAAACATCTGAATGATTCTTTATTAGGTATGATAACGCTGGATCCGAATGGTGTTAACAATTCAGGTGGAGCACTGTTTATTATTGCATTAGCACCGCTTTTTGGCCTTTTCTGGATTTGGTTGGGCAAACGTAAAGTCGAGCCAAACACTATTATCAAGTTTGGTCTTGGTTTCGTTTTCTTGGGGTTGGGTTATTATGTGCTCTTTGCGACACGTTTGTTTGCCCATGACGGTATGACCTCATTGGATGTTTTTACCCTTGCCCTACTAGTGATCACCGTAGGTGAGCTTTGTCTTTCACCGATCGGCCTCTCTATTATGACAAAATTGTCTCCACCGCGATTGCAAGGTATCATGATGGGAATGTGGTTCCTAGCTAGTGCTTATGGGCAATACGTTGCAGGTTTGATTGGTGCTAGTATGGCCGAAGCTAAAGAAGGAAGTTCATTGGCAGATAAACTGGTGACTTATACAGAAAGTTACAAGCAATTAGGCTTGTATTCTTTGATTGCTGGTGTTGTGCTTATTGCCTTGTCGCCTGTAGTGCGTAAATTGATGGGGAACGTGAAATAAGCGTTCGCTATTTTGACAGCATAAAGTTATTCGTTCAACATAAAAAAAGCTTGATTATTAAATCAAGCTTTTTTTATGTTATCCGTAAATCCATTTGAATTTATATTCTTTTTCAGGAACCTTCATCCGGTCAGCCAGTCTAGTCAGACGATCTGGTAGCTTTAACAGATAGTCTCTTGCTTTTTCACCTTTATCATTTAGTCCCGTAACTTGATCTATTTGCCATTCGTTGTTTAGGTCTTTCAATATATCAACATAGTCCAAAGCAGTATATACACCCAGTCGTTGCGCAGCATCAGAGAAATGTGCAAATGCTTCTCCTTGAGGCTCGCCTGCTTCTCTTAAAAATTGTGCTGGCATCACGATTTTTTTGCGCATCATATCTTCAAATGCAATCATCACTTCACTAGGATCTACCGTGATTGCTTTTGAAATAAACGACATATAAGCTTTGGCGTGGCGTGCTTCATCAGATGCGATGACACCGCACATTTTTGCTAAAAGTTTATCACCGCTCTTTTTGGAAAGTCCAGATACACGACGATGTGAAACATTGGTTGCCAGTTCCTGGAAGGATGTATAAATAAAATTCCGATAAGGATCTGCACCGGTACCGATATCAAAACCATCTTGTATCAGATATTGCGTAGACATTTCAAATTGGCGCATATCTATTCTGCCTGACAAATAAAGATATCTATTTAAAAGATCACCATGTCGGTTTTCCTCGGCTGTCCAAGCACGTACCCATTTCATCCATCCGCCTTGCTCGTTTTTGTCAACATCTTCCACCATGGTCAACCAGGATTCGTATGTTGGTAGAGCTTCTTCTGTGATTGTATCCCCGATTAATACAGCAACCAAATCATAAGAAAGCTCTTTTGCACTTTCCTGCAACTCTCTTACTTCCTCAAAAAAAGTGTCCCTAGAAGAATCTGGAAGGAAGTCGGCAGGTTGCCACATTTCTTCAACAGGCTTCAGGTATTCGCTCATCTCATTAAGCATGAACGGTTCCAAATAGGCCATCACTTCTTTACGTGAGCCTTCCGGTAAATTTAGAGGTAATTCTTGCATATCATTACAAAGGTAACTAAATAGCATCAATAAATTGTAAAAGCTAACTATAATTGTTTAAAATGCCAAAATTTACTTTTCGAAGTGAAGAACCCGTGAAAACCAGAACCGATAATGACATAAAAAACAGATTGCCCACCCTGTATTCGATAAAATACTATTAACTTTGTATAAATTATTTAGACGACGTTGGAAAGATTTAATATAGATAAAATACGTGCTGATTTCCCGATACTGAAAAGAGAAGTAAACGGCAGACCATTGGTTTATTTGGATAACGGCGCAACGACACAAAAACCGAGTGCTGTTATCAATTCGATCGTGCATTATTATACAGATATGAACAGCAATGTACATCGTGGCGTGCATTATCTTAGTCAGATATCGACGGACGCTTTTGAGGTAACCCGAAAAAAGGTTCAGACTTTTATCAATGCTGCTGAAGATAAGGAAATCATTATTACCAAAGGAACAACAGATGGGATTAATCTCATTGCAACCTGTTATGGAAGAGCTTTCATTCATGCGGGCGATGAGATCATTATCTCTGCTATGGAACACCACTCTAATATTGTGCCCTGGCAGATGCTCTGCGATGAGAAAGGATGTAAAATCCGTGTCATTCCAATGAATGATAAAGGTGAGCTTGATATGGACGCGTACAATAACTTGCTGAATGAAAAAACGAAATTAGTTGCTGTGACCTACGTTTCAAATGCGCTAGGGACAATCAATCCAGTAGATGAGATTATTTCAATGGCTCACGAATATGGGGCTGTCGTTTTGGTTGATGCTGCTCAAGCTGTTCAGCACATTCAGATTGATGTTCAAAAACTCGATGTAGATTTTTTGGTGTTTTCAGGTCATAAAATGTATGGTCCGACCGGAGTAGGGGTATTATATGGCAAAGAAGAACTGCTCAATGCGATGCCTCCATATCAAGGTGGTGGAGATATGATTAAGGAGGTAACTTTTGAAAAAACAACCTATAATGAATTGCCGTTTAAATTTGAGGCCGGCACGCCTAACATTGAAGCTGGTATATGTTTAAATGAGGCAATCGATTATATCAATTCAATAGGCTTGGACAATATTGAGGCCTATGAGCATGAGTTGCTGCAGTATGCTACGGAGAAGCTATCTGAAATTCCGGGCATGCGATTTATTGGCACAGCCGAGCAGAAGTGTTCCGTTATTTCATTTGTCATCGATGGTACCCATCCTTATGATGTTGGTGTGATCTTGGATAAATTAGGAATTGCCGTTCGTACTGGGCATCACTGTGCCCAACCAGTCATGGATCGGTTTGGTATACCTGGGACAATTCGCGCTTCTTTGGCAATTTATAATACAAAAGAGGAAATAGATGTTTTGGTTGCGGGTATTCAGCGCGCAGTCAATATGTTGGTTTAATAAAAAATAGTATGACCATTAATGAAATACAGGATGAATTAATTGAGGATTTTGCTTTCTTTACAGATTGGATGGAAAAATATGAGTACATCATCCAGCTGGGGAAAGAAGTGCCTCTAATTGATGAACAATACAAAACAGACGAATATATTATCAAAGGATGCCAGTCCAAAGTATGGCTTTTTCCAGAAATTAAGGATGGAAAGGTTTATTTTACAGCAGACAGCGATGCGATCATCACAAAGGGATTAGTAAGTTTAATGGTTAAGGTCCTGTCGGGGCATACAGCAAAGGAGATCGTAGACGCAGATTTATATTTTGTCGACAAAATAGGATTGAAAGAACATTTGTCACCAACTAGGGCAAATGGTCTACTCTCCATGATTAAACAAATGAAATTGTATGCATTAGCGCTACAGGTGAAAGCATAGGAAAAGGGGATTATTTATCCCCTTTTTTTCTGAAGGCGTCTACTGTTGTCGGCCAGAAAGAATTTTCAGTTCGCTTTCATTGCTGTTGGTGTTTGTGAATCCATGAAGGTTTTATTCGGTCCATCTACCATTTTTATCTTCAATTTAATGTTTTAATGGAAATTATCCGATGAGTTCCTGAATAACAATTTTTTTCATTTTCATCAGTGCTTCATTTGCTCCTGGCCGCTGTAGATATGTCGCTATCTGCTCAGGTACGATCTGCCAGCTAACCCCGAATTCGTCTTTGCACCAACCGCACATGCTCTCTTTTCCTTTCGCGGTGATATGGTTCCAGAAATAATCAATTTCCTTCTGATCCTTGCAAAGAATAGTGAGTGAAACCCCTTCATTGAAGCTGAAATTCTGTGAAACGCCACTATCCATTGCCATCAACGTAAATCCATTGACTATAAATTGTGTATGTTGGATCGATCCTATATAATCGCCTTCTGTATATTTCATTATTCCATTGCTTCGGAAATCGGGAAATAATCCCTGATAAAAAGCTATGGCTTTTTCACAATTCCCTTGCTGCTCTCCACAATACATCAGGGTTGGGACAATTGCCTGCTGGTTGGTATCACCTAATTTGCCAAGATATAGTTGCCAATTGACACCATATTTGTCCGCCAGCCAGCCGTAGTAGGGGCTCCAGGGGTAGCTGTTTAGCGGCATTAGGGTGCTACCTCCGGTTGTCGCCAGAGAATTCCATATACGGTCAATTTCCTCTTTGCTCTCACAAATGACCATAAATGATATGGATGGGTTTGGTGTAAAGATCGGTCCGCCATTTATTCCAATAAATTTCACACCGTTTAGGACAGCCTCAACAACGATTGGCGAGCTGTTGCTAATATGACTGTTTGGAAAGGTCCGGCAGTAGAGATCAAACGCTTCTTTCGCATTTTGATCAAACCAAATGGATGGTATAATTACATTATTCATCATTTCATTTTTGTTTTATAATGCAGCTATTTGTATTTGTCGTTCAGCCCTTTTTTTGCAAAAATCAGTGGTTTAATTTTCTCCATACGGGACTGTTTAGTCTTTTCTTGTTTGGCCTCCTCAATGTATTCGATGTATTCTTTCTGTTTTCCGGGTGTTAATGACTGGAAGCTGTCGTTGAATGCTTTGTCTGCCTGTAAAGCTTCTAAAAATAACCCTGAGGGAGCTTTTGCAGGTGCCTTGGTCGGTTTGAGCTCTTTTCCTTCGTCAATGGTTTGGATGGATTCTTGGATATACGCGGCTATTTTTTCGGCATCCATATCCTTAACGTTTTCAAAACGCCATTGCCGCAATGCTTTCGTTTTTCCTTCAGAGGCACTAATCAGCTGCTTTTCTTTGTCTTCTAAGAATACACCATTATAAAACCAGAGGGAAAAGAAATTTTTAAAACCACCCCAGCCAATAACGTTTTTTCCTTTATGGGTATAAATATAATTTCCCCATTTGAATTCTTTTTTTAGTGAAGTCTTGACGATAATCTGCTGCATGAGCTCTTCAGCTGCTTGCCAGTTTCCGCGGCTTTGGTACCAATTGGGGCCTTGTTTGTCCTTGAGTTTATCGATATTAAAATTGACAATATCGCTTATTACTTGTGTCGGAATCGGTTGATCCAATGGAATCTGTATAGCACCTTTTGTAGTTTTAAAATTTTTAAGCGCTGTGGCGAAGTGCTGGATAGCATCTGGGCCAGGATACAATCCCAGATGATTTTTGTTCATTGCAAAGTGGATGATATTACCTTTGTATCTGAAAGTGGGCATTTGATAGGAAATCGTTTCATCTGCCGAAGGAGGGACCAGACTAGCAATAAGCTGTCTCACTTTGACCAGATATGCTTTTTTGTCCGCATCAAATTGATTGATATATTCGTCTATTGTTGAGATGCTCGTTGCCATAATTTGGATGCTACTCTTTGATTCTCGTATACGTATTTTCTATAAACTGTATTGTCTCGCGCATAAGCTGCTCTAATGTCTCCATATTGATGTCGCTTAATCTTTTGATGTATATACAGGCTTTGCCTATTTTGAACTTTCCTAACTGATCAACTAAATGACGATGTTCATCTCCTCCACTGTAGACGTAAAGAGAAATCGCTGATTTTCGGGGACTGAATCCAAGCAGGGGGGCATTGCCTTCATGTCCGCTTGCATATTTATAATGATACTGTCCGAATCCGATAATTGTTGATCCGAACATCTTTGCCGGTTCACCTGTTGCGATTCCCATCAGTTTTATAAGTGCTGCGCTATCCATCTGTTTTTGTGGGTCGTCAATTTTTTTGACAAAGTTTTCGACAGGTGATTCGGTATATGCCGTTTTATTTTGTGCCATTTATCATTGAATGCTACGAGAAGTCTTCCTATAATTTTAATTGATCTATGTGAGGATCTTGAAATTTGATTTTGTGCTTGTTTATGTTTTGTCGCGACTATTTCTGGAACATAAAATCAAAGGCTCCAGTTCTCAGATTAATATCATATTCAAGATATGCTTTCAGACAAGCTAGAAAGTTGGCCCATCCCTCGGTTTGACGCATCATAATTAAAATACCTTCTGCATCATTGTTCATCTCGTGTTCTGTAATCTTTACAATGGTCGAGTTTTCTCCAAATGTAGATAATACAATTTCCACGAATTGATTTGGAAGCCCGCCGCTCCAGTCAAAGGAAATGTAAGAGTCCGCGTTGATCGTTTTTCCGGTGACAGGAAAACTATCCGGAAATTCAGGAAATGTCCATTCGACCGTTTTATCAGTCTCTAACCGTCCGGTTGACGATTTGATAAAATAGTGATTCATTTTGTTGGGATCTACGATTGCCTCAAAAACTTCGTTGATACGTTTCTGAATCTGAATACTTGCTTTTGCAGTTAACTTTTCCATAATGATTGATTTAAAGTTTCAGACAAATATTCAATAAATAGTAATAGCTTGTATCAGCTGTTATAAAATATTTGTTCAGTTTTGGATATCTCTCCTTAAGAGTCTTTACCATCTTAAATAAACAGTCGAGTGGAGAATAGGTTTTGCTTTTAGAAATTCGGATCAATATTTACTCCAAAATGAACAATTCGTACACTTGTATAATTGTACTTTATGTTACTTTTGATAGAATTCAATCGGAATAACTCTTATTGCGATCCATAAAACCGATATTATGTTTAAAATTAAGTACTTCTTTTTTTTTCTGCTTTCTTCGGGAACAATTGTTTCCATGGCGCAGACTAAAAATGTAAATGAGGGTAATGAAGCTACGAATATGTTTAATGATGCTACTGCACGTGATAAAAATGTACTAGCGGAAGCTGAAAATGGCTGGTGGAAACAAGCGGCTAGCACAAGAGAGCAACGTATCAAGAAATGGAAAGAAGCAACATTTGGCATGTTCGTTCACTGGGGTGTTTATTCACAGTATGGCAATATATGGAAAGGAAAACAAGGCGGTGGTTATGCTGAGCATTTGATGCGTGTGATGAAAATCCCACGTCAGGAATATCTTGATTCTGCACGGCGATTCAATCCAGTAAGATTTGATGCAGAGGAGTGGGTGTTGTTGGCAAAAAATGCAGGTATGAAATATTTTATTATTACGGCCAAACATCATGATGGTTTTGCGATGTATCCCTCGGCATTTTCAAGCGAGTATTCGTTAGCGAATACGCTATTTAAAAGAGATCCTTTAGCCGAGTTGGCTGCAGCCTGTCGTAAGCACGGACTTTTATTTGGGTTTTATTACTCGCATGCTTTCGACTGGGAACATCCCGATGCTCCCGGAAATGACTGGGATTATGATAACCCCGGGGGAGATAAATTGCTGGGTGGTGCAAATTGGTTCGACAAGCATCCTGATTGGTTAATAAAAGCTAAACGTTATGTGGATGAAAAAGCAATACCACAGATTGAAGAACTTATCCAACGTTATCATCCCGATTTATTGTGGTTTGACACGCCGCATAAGTTGCCGTTGTCGGAAAATTTGAGGATACTCAAAGCGATTCGAATGAAGGATCCTTCCATTGTTGTCAACGGTAGGTTGGCTCGTACGGAGGAAAAGAATTATGGCGACTATCTAAATACAGCAGATCGGCCGGAAGAATATTATCCGGTTTCCAACGGGGCTTATTGGGAAGCCATACCCACGACGAATGAATCTTATGGTTACTCTTCGACGGATAAAAGTCATAAATCTACAGCACATTTTATTAAGCTGTTGGCAAAGGCGACTGCAATGGGAGGAAATATTCTTATGAATATTGGTCCTAAGGGTGATGGAAGCATCGACGGTCCTGATGTTGCCATTTTAAAGGGATTAGGTCAGTGGATGAAAGGGAATAGTGAAAGTGTTATTGCTGTTGCTCCTTCCGGTTTGCCTCGCCAGCCTTGGGGAGTCATTACACAAAGAGGGAACATTTTATATCTTCATGTCTTTGACCGGCCTGAGCGGGCGGATTTGATTGTTGGAGGATTGAAAGGTAAAGTTAAATCAGTTTCCTCTTTGTCGGGAGAAACTATCGGGAAATATAGGTCCGACAAAGATGGACTGCATATTCCGATAGATCAAATAATTTCCCAGGATGATGACCTGGTCGTAGTGGTGCAATTGAAAGATAGTATAACTAATCCAATAAATCCTAATTTAATGTATGTGGATCATAATGTTAATAAAAATCGGCTACTGACCTTTTATGCAAAACAGATAGGGAGTCCAATGAAGTTTGGGGATGGCAAAAAGAATCGCTACTATGTGACGGGTTGGACTAGTTTAAGTCAAGGTTTAAGATGGGATACCAATGTGTTAAATGGCGGACACTTCAAGGTGTCTATACGGTATGTGAAAGATGTTATAGGTACAGGAGGGAAGCTGGGCTTGAATTTAGGGGGGAAGAATATAGATTTTACGATAGATCCGTCTTCTTCAGTTGGTTTGCGTGAAAATCAGCTTGAGTTGGGTACGGTTGTATTGCCAAAGGGCAAGCAAGTGATTGAATTACGTGCCCGTACTATAGCGGGAGCAGAAATGGTGAAGTTTTTGGAAGTCATATTGCTTCCGGAATAATTTGTGTTGGTGAGCATCCGTCAATCCTTTGTTTAAATCCTTCTGGGGTTAATAACAAAAAAAGCTAATCGCAAGATTAGCTTTTTTTGTGTCGACTAGTACGAAATTCGAATCTTTTAAAACACTACATAAATTTTCACTCGCTATGGACTAATGCTGCGTCTGATTTAATGATTAAATACACCTCTCTTTACAATATCCAAATACTGTGAAAAAGAATACCTTTACTAATTCAAACACTGTCTTTGCTATTTTATGGTTTTAGTTTTGCTATCATTGTGGCAAGTTTGATGAAAATTAAACGAGACAACATGAAGAAGATCATCCTTGCATTTCTACACTTTGTTATTATGCTATCCGCAGCAAATGCACAAAATGGCATTAACTTTTATCACTCGTACGCTGCTGGCGGAAGATTAGCCATGTTTGTTGATAGCGGAGCCAGAAATGTTTATTATGAAAATATGTTTCCAAATCAACCGCAGACCTCCTTTAATTATTTACAAGGAATTAACAATATAGGTGTCCAAATCTATTTTAGAAAGACAGAACGTGTACAGGATTATCGGTATACAATCTTAGCGGATAACAAACCTATAGCGGTAAACAAGTTGATCGATACTGCACGGCTGAAAAATGTCGATCGAGGGGAGGGGGGAATACGGCGCTCTGACACGCTGGGTACCTTCTCTATAAAAAACAAAACCATTACAATACTCACCTATGACATCCAAAGACCGCAAGACGTCTACAAAAATGTGTTTTATGGGAGACCTATTCCGAAAGCGAAAATTAAAACTTTTGCAAAACGCTTCGCTACTAAAAATGGTGTTGATTACAGCTATGTAACAGATCCGAAAGAAAGAACAAGCATTACTTTTACCAACAACGACGATGAATTAACGATAGTAAAAGACAAATCGGATATCGATTATCTCTACTATACCTCCATAAAAGATAAACAAACAAATAAGATAATCTTCGAATCAACAGCTTGGCAATATGGGGGCTACCTTGATGAAGCATATAAACTTTCACCTTATATAAAGATTGATAAAGGCATTTTCAAAAAATCGGGAGATTATGAAATTATCATTCAGCCATTGATCAAATGGGATAGATACTCTGATTCCAATATTTCATCGGCAGAAATAGAAAAATATATGACCCGGCATACGCTTTCTATAACTATAGATGAAGAAAGCTACACCAAATTAGAGTTCTTTACTTATTCGGCTATTGTAACATTTTCCATTGGATCAGTGTTTTTCGTTATCCTTTATCTCATCAAAAAAAGAAACAAAAAAAAGCTGGTAGAAAAAGAGCAAGAAGGAAGCATGATAAAGCTACAACTTAACTCCATTCGTTCTCAATTAAATCCTCATTTTTTGTTTAATGCACTTTCTGGTATCCAAAATCTGATCAACAAGAATGAAATAGACAGTGCGAATAAATACCTTTCCAAATTTGCTCGCTTAACGCGTAGCGTGCTTAAGGATAACGAGCGAATTAGTTTATCGCAAGAAAAAGCCCTATTGGATGATTACCTACAAATGGAGCAATTGCGATTTGGCTTTCAGTACAGCATCAATCATTCCAGAGGCTTGGATTTGGCCAACATAGAGATACCCAGTATGTTATTACAGCCCTTTGTAGAAAATGCGGTGAAGCACGGGATCGCACAAAAAACTACTGCCGGAGAAATTATTATTGAATTTATTGAGCAAGCAGATGATTTGGTATTGACGGTTACCGATAGTGGAAATGGATTTGACACGGAAAAGAAGTATAATGGTTTAGGCCTTCAATTAAGTGACAGTAGAGTAGCGCTTTTAAATAAAGTTTATAAGGAAAATCGTTTTATCTTAGTTATGCAATCAAGTGCTAGCGGCACTAAAATAAGCTTAACATTAACGGATTGGTTATAATATGATGAGAGCAGTTTTAATAGATGACGAAATTTCCAACTTAGAAAACCTACAGGCTTTGCTAGAAAAGCACTGTCCTCAGGTAACTGTAGTTGCGATAGCGCAAAGTGTGGGAGATGCGGTTGATATTATTGGAAAGTATCTGCCTAATCTAGTGTTTCTAGATATTCAAATGGGTGATAAAACGGGTTTTGATATATTAAGGCTGCTCCCATGGCGTGATTTCGAAGTTATTTTTGTTACCGCTTACGACCAATATGGTATACAAGCTGTAAAATTTGCAGCCTTAGATTATCTTTTAAAACCTATAGATATTGAGGAGTTGGTGAATTCGGTAGGTAAAGCCGCGTATAAATTGGCAACTCAGAAACAAACTTTTCAACTTGATTTTTTACTGCAGCAACTAAAAAAAACAGAAACGAATGATAGCAAGATTGCATTGCAGATGCAAGGGGAAATAAGGTATGTCACTTTATCAGAAATCATACGTTGTGAGGCAGATAATACTTATACTCACTTTTTCCTTGCTAATGGTGAAAAAATTCTGGTTTCTAAATCACTTAAAGAATATGCAGATCTACTGCATCCCAAAGGTTTTGTAAGGACCCACCAAAGCCACTTGGTAAATCCAAAATACGTGAGAAGCTGGTTAAAAGAAGACGGTGGTATTTTACTCTTATTGTCGGGAGAAAAAATACCCATTTCTAAGCCCAATAAGGACACCGTAAAACAGGCTTTGCAGCATCTCTAATCCATTGGTAAGCCATATTGCTCTAGTAACTTGGTCTAACCGGATCCAGTCGGCCTTTCGTTCGGATCCGAGTATCGTTAAAATAAGAAAAGTTAATCGCGCGATTAGCTTTTCTGTTGTAATCCCGCTGGGATTTGATTTAGTGTAAATTTTTCCAAAACTGCGTTAATCGTTACCGTGGCGCGGACTATGTAGCCGCACGAAACACTACAGCTAGAACCAGGTCTCGGTAATGAGACATCTGATCGCGAACGGGATCTAGGCTGGTGGTTTATGGTACCTGGTTAGTTTTTGATGTAAAATACCGTAGAAATATCTTCCATAATCTATTTGCATTTTATTAAATTACACTAGGAAATATTAACCGTTATCAAAGGATTGCTATGGATCAACCCGCTAAAAGATCATTTCTTGTTTTATACTTCTTTATGATTTTGTTTTCGCAACGTGTCGTTGCCCAACAGGCTTTCTCTTATGGAAGTTTTGGCAAGCTGACCATGTATGTCCCGAAGGGTAAACCCAATGCCTTAGTGTTGTTTGTTTCCGGAGATGGAGGTTGGCAGTTTGGGGTAATCAATATGGCTAAATTTCTGGCTGCACAGGGGGCACTCGTTGCGGGTATCGATGCCAAGCATTTCGCTGCTTCAATGGCACGTTCAAAAAAGGATTGTTATTATCCGGCGGCAGATTTCGAGCAGCTCAGCATGGCCCTCCAAAAGAGATATAATTTTGAAAGTTATCAGAAACCCATTTTGGCGGGCTACTCTTATGGAGCAACCCTGATCTATGGCTTGATTGCACAGGCTCCGGCAGGTACTTTTCGTGGAGGGATTGCCTTAGGCTTCTGCCCTGATATCACTATTGCCAAACCACTCTGTAAGGGTAGTGGGCTAGTTTCCCATAACTTAAAACCCGGAAAAAGTTATTACCTAGACCGTAGCGAAAAGCTGGCTGCTCCGTTTTGGGTCCTCAATGGTATAAAAGATCAGACCTGTCCATTTAACGCTACGGCGGATTTTCTTAAAGGCATAGAAAACGTGCAATTGGTAACCTTACCCAACGTAGGACATGGTTTCTCCATTGCCGATAATTGGCTGCCCCAGTTTCGGATGGCTTTTCAAAAGTTGCAGGCAGTAAGCCAGCCTTCCCAAAATGCAGGCGCTCTCAAAACGGACATGCCTATAGAGATATTGGAACCAAAGAGTCCTACCCGAGAATTGATATTTATGATTTCTGGCGATGGTGGTTGGACCAGTTTCGATAAGGAGTTGGCCAGTACTTTTACGACAAAGGGCATCAAAGTGATTGGTTTGGATGCGCAGAAGTATTTTTGGAATGCAAAGACACCAGAACAGACGACAAAGGAAGTGACCGAGATCTTGACCTATTTTCAGGAAAGGGAACCTAATATTACTTTTTCGATCATGGGGTATTCTTTTGGAGCCTGTGTGATTCCCTTTATTGCCAACCGGCTGCCCGAGAAGTTGAAAAAAGCGACTACTGAGCTGATTTTGTTATCGCCAGATGATCGGGCCGATTTTGAGATTCATGTGACCGATATGCTGAGTCTTGGTGATCGTAGCGAACCTTATGATGTAGTCGCTGAGCTGAAGAAAGTAAGTCTGCGCAAACTATGCATTTTTGGTGCCGGGGAAGATAGTGGGATTGAAGCTAAGTTTAGAAATACAGGAACACTTGTAGAAATCTTGCCCGGAGGGCACCACTTCGATAACGATTACGAAGCCATTGTGGCAAAGATAACCGGATTCAGAGGGATCAAATAACCAAGTTTAATCATATAGCGTAACCTTAAAGGAGACTTTCATTTAAGGCCAATCTTTATTATTTCAAGGAAATTCTTGTTTTTTTTGGGGTGATTTCCACAATTGCCTGATTATAAAATAATCGAATAAACATCAAAACTGATACGTCCTCATACCAACTTATACCTCATACCAATTTTCAATCAATTTTTAGACAGTGATCAGTCATTGGTTATTCAGTTTACACTGAGCAAGCACTGAACGATCACTGAACAATCACTGAACAAGCACTGTCAATAAGACGAACTTGATTACTATTTAATCCTAATTTGCTGCCTCAAAAAATTAAAAGAGAAAAAAGGGAAGGAGCTACGCTTATGTAACAAAAAGATCGCTTTTGTACATTGATAGATTATTTGAGGTGAAGACTAACATGATCCGATCGAATTCGGCCGAACCTTCTTTCGAATCCTGATATTCTATAAACAAGAAAAGCTAATCTTATGATTAGCTTTTCTTTTGTGATCCCGCTGGGATTCGAACCCAGGACCCATACATTAAAAGTGTATTGCTCTACCAGCTGAGCTACGGAATCCTTTCTGTTTTTGAAAGTGATGCAAAGGTAGAAAAATAAATGACTTTTGCCAAATGTTTTTGTCTTTTTTGATGCAAAAAGCTGTAACTTATTAAATGTTACTGAATTATTTTTTATAGAGATGATTTAAAAAAGTTTTTCTGAGAAGGTTAATTAACGTGAGTAACGGATAAGAAAAAATAAAAATTTCGAAAAATCGGCAATTTTCTGCTTCACTCAAGCTTGACACAACAAACGCCCTACATCGACTAAAGGATCACTCTATCTTAGCCCTTGTTAAGCTCAAGGATCACCCTTGTTTAGGTCTCGTTTTTAATCGTGTTCCACCGGATTCGGTCGTATTTCTTCACCACTGTCTATAGCTATTGATATCGCTTGATTTCTAGTGTATATTTGTATGGTCAAGTCACTGAAGGATCCTTGGTGCTAGGGATAAGCAGCTCTGTACACACCGAAAGTAGGTGATAAACAATGTGGTATTTTTTTATTAAAGAGCCCGATCATGTATCGTTTTTTTAGGGAACTAGAAACATTTGTTTTGTTATCGCGCAGATGTTAATTTACAAATTTAGATTAGGGATTTATTGACGATGAGCTACTTTCAAAGGTACCTAGAGCCTATTTTCTTATAAAAGTAGGCATAAAAAAAGTCAGCTACATGGCTGACTTTTTTATTTGATAGGGGTGAGTCATCTTATTCAGTGACAACGCCCATTTTACTAAACTTATCAATTCTTTCGGAAACCAATGTGTCACTATCTTTAGCAGTCAATTCTGCAAGATCTTTTAACAATTGGTTTTTTAGATTTGCTGCTGCCGCTGCCGGATCTTGGTGTGCACCGCCTAAAGGTTCAGGGATGATACCATCAATTAATCCGTTGCCCAACATGTCTTCTGAAGTCAATTTTAATGCCTCTGCGGCTTTCTCTTTGTGATCCCAGCTTCTCCATAAGATGGAAGAACAAGATTCTGGAGAGATAACCGAATACCAGGTATGTTCCATCATGTAAACCCTGTTTCCAACACCGATGCCCAAAGCTCCACCAGAAGCTCCTTCGCCAATAACAACACAAATGATTGGAACTTTTAATACTGCCATTTCCATCAGGTTACGCGCGATCGCTTCGCCCTGTCCACGTTCTTCAGCTTCCAAGCCCGGATAGGCACCCATCGTATCGATCAAGGTGATTACGGGCTTATTGAACTTTTCGGCCATTTTCATCAAACGTAAAGCTTTTCGGTAGCCTTCAGGATTAGCCATTCCAAAATTGTGGTATTGGCGTTCTTTTGTGTTTTTGCCTTTTTGATGACCAATGATCATAACAGCATTACCATCTATAGAAGCCATACCGCCAACAATGGCCTTATCATCCTTAACAGTTCTGTCACCATGCAGCTCAATAAATTCGTCACAAATCGCTTCTATATAATCATAAGTCTGCGGGCGATCAGGGTGACGCGACATTTGAACATTCTGCCAGCCAGTTAAATTGCCGTATATTTCTTTTTCTGTAGAAGCAAGCTTTTCCTCAAGCTCACGAACGGTTGCGCTCATGTCAACTTGAGTTTTTTCGGCAACTTGAGTTACCTTTTCAATTTGCAATTGCAAGTCTGCAATTGGCTTTTCAAAATCAAACGTGGTTTTCATATATCTATTTTATGAAAATATTCAGACGGCTAATTTAGCGCATTTTTTCTGAAATTAAAATTAGGGAGGATAATATCATTGGAATTCCTTTGTTACATTTGCGTTATAATCGTAGTGGTGGCTTAGTTTTTGATTGTAGCCCTGTGAAAAATGTTGACTTATGCTGAAAAAATATTTTTACTTTCTTTTGTTGCTGATCTTACCTTCGCTTGTTCGATCGGAGAGTTATCCTGAAGTTTTATTTGACAATAGCGTTATCAACGGGAGTTATGCTAAAAGTATCGCTCATTATACGGGTGAATCATGGATACAGAATGTGAGTTATAGCCTACCTGTGTCCGATAGTTTGTTTTTTACTCCGGGCAATTCACTTTCGCTGCGGTATGTTTCTTCTCCAAATGGAAAATGGGAAGCCAGCATTTTAAATGATAAGCAGAAATTCCCCTATTTAATCGCTAAAGATGACCATTTGACCTTTAAATTGTTTGTTCAGAGCAACACAGAGAAAGGGCAATTGCCTAAAGTTACCTTGCAGCAAAATGATACAAGGACGAATGCGGTAGATATTGCAAATTATATTGATGATTTTGCTTATGATACTTGGCTGAATGTTTCTATTCCAATTACTAAATTTGCTGGAATTTCATTGGGTAAGTCTGTTTCAGCCTTAGTTCTGGAACAAAATGGAAGTTCTTTGCGAACAAATCAATTGTTTATCGATCAAATTGAGTTTTTACCCAAAAACTATCCAAAGGTAAAACTGTCATCGGCCGCCATTTTGTCGAAAATAAGTTCTGTGGATAAACAAGTGGAACTGGTTTGGCAATTACCGTTGACACCCAGTATTCGATACGTAAAAATTTATCGTTCGGAAGATAAACTTAATTTTCAGCCGATTGCAATTTTACCTATCTATGTGCAAAAATCGCTGGATAGAGTGGATGAATATAATAAATCTTATTATTATAAGATAGCTTGGGTAGACTACAATTATGTTGAATCTCCTTTTTCCGAAGTTAGGGAGGTGCAGACAAAAAAGGGTACGGATGCGGAGATGTTAAATTTTATTCGGAATGCGCATGTCAACTATTTTATAGATAACTATGACGTAAATAGCGGTATGTTTCTGTCCGATCGAGGCAATAGACAGGCTATTGTATCCATCAACGAAACTGGTTATGCGATTTTGGGCTTGCTTGTGGCAGGTGAAAATAACTTGATTTCGCGGCAGGCTCTTTTGCTCAGGCTAGCACGGATGGTGAAATTTTTGGGCAGTGCACAACAGCATCAAGGGGTTTTTACAGCACTTTATGATGGCCGTTCAGGGGTGCCGTATTATCGCGATTCAATTCCAACGTATGATTTACGTGGGACATCGCATATCATGGAATCGCTTTTAATCGCCCGACAATATTTTTCTAAAGATAATCCCGAAGAACAGGCGCTGAGAAATAATATTACCAAGCTCTGGGAACGTATAAATTGGAACTATTTTACGGATGCAAATAATGCAGATGTGCTTTGGAACAAATGGTCTCCAGTAGACAGTACAGTTAGGTCTAGACCTCTGGGAGGGTTTAATGAGAGTTTGGGTACCTACTTACTGGCGATGTCTTCACCGACCCATCCTTTGGCGATTTCAGCCTATACCAATGGATTTGCCACCAAACATAAAGGTAACGAATTGTATTTTGGAGATGAATCCAATGATTTGGCTCCTGAGCTGCGGATGAAGTTAAATGACTCATTAGCGCGTTCAATAAGTACCAACCCTTTGATTGGTGATGCGGGAAATACCGGAGCTTCAATTTATTCCGATGACAAAGTTATTTTTGCTAAGAATATCGCGGGAGGTAGTTTGAATGAATCATTAATGTCCGTTTATCGCCCTTTTCTTATTATGGATCCTAAGGGGAAAGTAGATGATTTTGTGGATTACAAGAAATATCTGTCGGATTATATCCTTGCTTATAAGCGCAGAGATAATGAAATGAGCATAGGGACGCGATTTACGGATATCTGGGGAGTAGAAAATGTTGAAGACACATATCGGGGATATTTAGTAAATCCTGCAATATCTATTGCAGCTTATCCTTTTGAAAAAGAGATTGGACTAAAAGCCTTACGCAAGTTCTATGAAGAATATGCCGATGTGCTTTTTACACAATATGGTTTTAGAAGCTGGATCGATATTAAAAATAACGATGTCTCTGAAAGCTATCGCGCAAGGAATCAGGCAACAATTGCGGTGATGATCGAGAATGCAAATTCGGGTATGATCTGGAAATTATACGAGAATATCCCTGAAGTGAAAAAGACCCTGGAAAAAGTATATACCAAGAAATAGATTTGTTACGTTAGATAGGAGGAGGGAAGGGTGTCATATTGGACTTTTTTCGCTATATTTACAGTGCTTAAATCGATATTAAATACGCTAGAAACGACATGCTTAGAAAAATTAATTTGGGGATTTTAACCTTATGTGCAAGTTTATCGTTATTTTCCTGTAAACAACAAGCTATTGTAGTCAATCCAGGTGCTGTTGTAACAAAAGATGGAACTGATGATGGATTGAAAAATGTGAAGAAGGATTTTAATGATGCTAAAAGAACTGATGAAGGGATTAAGTTTAGTATATCGTCCGATCTATTGTTTCCAACAAACTCTTCTTATTTGTCTGAAAAGGCAAAAACCGAAGTCAGTAAATTGGCTTTGATCTTAAAAGAAAGCAATAATAAGATTAAAGTCGATGGATATACAGATGCAACAGGTACTGTTGAGTATAATCAATGGCTTTCTGATAAAAGAGCTGCGTCAGTGAAGAAGTTCTTAGTAGATTCAGGTGTTGCTGAATCACGCATAACGGCAAAAGGTTTTGGTCAGTCAAATCCGGTTGGCGATAATAAAACTCCCGAAGGACGTCAAAAAAACAGAAGAGTGGAAGTTACTATTTTAGATAAAAAATAGTTTATCTCACCATATTCTTAATATAAAAAAAGCGAGATATCTTAAGTATCTTGCTTTTTTTATGTGGTTATATGGAGGGATCAAGCCTCTTTGATAGGAGCTTCATGAATTAACTGTTCTTAAATGAGAGTATTGGAATAAAGTTTATAGTGTGGGAATGGCTGTCATTACAAGAGAAACTTAAGAGAAATAGAGTTTAAAACAATGAATTTAGAAGAAGAAGATAAGGGACAAAAGCCGTTTTTTGGGGAAGCGATGCGGTTTTGGTTTGTGTTAGGCTGGATAAGTTTTGGTGGAACAACGGGTCATGTGACAATTATGCATGATTTTTTGGTTGAAAAGAAGAAGTGGGTAAGCAACAAGAAGTTTTTTCAGGCGCTCAATGCATGCATGTTGCTCCCCGGCCCCGAAGCACATCAATTGACCATCTATCTCGGTTGGAAACTACATGGCTTGAAAGGAGGTGTCCTTGCCGGATTATTTTTTATTGTTCCTTCGCTTCTTATTATATTTGGGCTCAGTACAATATATGCACACTATGGTAACTCAGCATTGCTGATGGCCTTATTTTCAGGTTTAAAACCGGCAGTTCTAGGGATCATTATATTTGCAACTTTTCGGGTAGGCCAGAAATCACTTGTCAGTGTATGGCATTATGGGGTTGCATTGGCGGCTTTTTTTCTGTCATATTTTGTTGGGGTCCCCATGCCTTGGATTATCGTTGGCGTAATCGCTTTCGGTATACTTTTATATCCCATTTTGTCGAAAACCTCTAAAATAGATACTGGTCTAGAAAATGAAGGTGCGCAGCTCGAATCGTCTTACTATATCAATACCCTCGAAAAGCTTCCGTCTTTATCCTATCGTCGTACTTTTGCTCAGATTTTGCTGTTTTTTTTACTCTGGTTGATTCCGTTTTCCACATTACTGTTTTTTACGGTTGATACAGATTTTTGGAAAACACTTTCGTTTTTGTTTACAAAATCTGCCTATTTGACGATCGGAGGTTCCTATACCGTTATTCCCTATGTTGCTGCTCTCGTGACAGAAAAATTGCTGTGGCTTACAAAGAGTCAGATGATCGATGGATTTGCACTTGCAGAGACGACGCCAGGACCTTTGGTGGTTGTACTGGCTTATGTAGGGTTTATGGCTGGCTTTAATCATTTTCAGCAGTCCTATGCCATGGCGGCGATAGGTTTAGCTGCTACGGCGTATTTTACCTTTTTGCCAAACTTTGCTCTAATTTTTGTGGGGGCACCACTGATTGAGCGGGCGCAAAAAAATGATGGGATACAGTACATCCTGTCTTTAGTAACGGCATCAGTGGTCGGTGTAATAGTTAATTTGGCCTGTTATTTAGGGCAAGGGATTCTATTCCCGCAGGGTATAGGTGCATGGTTTTCAATCGATCCCTTTGCAGTCGCTTGGTTGCTTTTTTCCGTCTTTCTTTTGTTTAAATATAGAATTGGTATGTTAAAACTTATTTTGCTGAGCTTGATCTATGGCTTTGTTTTATTTTTATGGCGGTAAGATAAAAATATCCATCGAGGGATGAGCTTCGCAGACAAGTTTATTAAATTGGAGCGAATAAACAAGAAAAGCCCATCGACTGATGAGCTTTCTTGTACCTAGGGCGGGAATCGAACCCGCACTCCCTTAACGGGAACAGGATTTTAAGTCCTGCGTGTCTACCAGTTCCACCACCTAGGCAGGTGAGCGAAAAACGAGATTCGAACTCGCGACCCCAACCTTGGCAAGGTTGTGCTCTACCAACTGAGCTATTTTCGCATTGGAATTTTATTTCAACTTTTAGAGGAACCTTGCGTTCCTTTTTGGTGATGCAAATATAGAGCGAAAATTCAATATTGCAAAATATTTATTTACTTTCTTTTTGTGTTTTTTATAACTCCTTTGAATTCAGTATAGAAAAAATTAAATCACTTTCGAATCCACGCGACAGTGCAAACTGATAAACCTTATTTTTGATGGTGTAGCGGTCTTTACTTGTGATTTCACGAAGTTTTTTGTCTATAATATGATTTAATATCTGATCGTATTCGTCCAGATCTATCTGCTTAAAGGCAATTTTTATCAGTTGGTCGGATACTCTTTTTGCTTTCAATGCTTGTTTGATTTTTATTTTACCCCAACCCTTCATACGGAGCTTTCCGTTACAGTAGGCAATTGCAAAACGTTCTTCATTAAGGAAATTTTCTGAGATTAGATTTGCAAGCACGTTTTCGACTTCTTCTTCGTTCAGTCCCCAGCTGTAGAGCTTGTCACGTACTTCCTGTTGCGCACGTTCCTGATAGGCGCAATAGCTTTCTGCTTTCAGTTGTGCCTGATGCTGTGTGAATACCTTCTTATTTCTTTTTTCTTCGTCAAACATATTGTCAAAATTTCAAAAATAATATGAAATAACTAAAAAAATGTTCAGTTTTGACACAATCAAAAATATCAGGAGAATGTACAAAATATCGGAAATCGTCCAGATTTTACATCCTAATCGCTCATTTATCACGGATCCCAGTTCTTTTATCCAACATTTGTTTTATGATAGCCGCAAAATCGTCCAAGCGGACAATGGGATTTTCTTTGCGCTTCAGAAGAACAGAGATGGCCATCGTTATATAAGAGAAGCTTATGATAAGGGTGTTCGAAATTTTGTACTGCAGGTTGATTTGGGGCAGGAAATGGAGTTTTCGGATGCTAATATTCTTTGGGTAGAAGACAGTTTGGCTGCCATGCAGGCATTAGCCACCTTTCATCGTCAGAAATTTGATTATCCTGTGATTGGAATTACCGGGAGCAATGGTAAGACGATCGTAAAGGAATGGCTTTTTCAGCTGATGTCTCCTGAATATAAAATCTATCGGAGTCCTAAGAGCTACAACTCTCAGCTCGGTGTGGCACTTTCGCTATGGGGTCTGTCTGATCAATATAATCTTGCTATTATCGAGGCGGGGATTTCAGAAAAAGGGGAAATGCCGCGTCTCGAGCAGATGATAAAACCAACCATAGGTTTATTGACCAATATCGGTGTTGCTCATAAAGCTGGTTTTGAATCAAAGGAGGAAAAGATTTATGAAAAGATCGAGCTCTTTAAGCATGTGGAAACCATGATCTTTCCGAATAGCTACCTCGAAAGTGTTCAATTGCCCTATCGACCACGGAAATTTTCCTGGGGACTTGATGAAGGGCTTTCTTTGGAAGTGTATTCCATCAAACAAGTGAACGACCGATTTACCATGGTCACCTTTTATTATGCAGGGCGGACCTTTGCTGTCGAAGTACCGTTTGTGGATAAAGGAAATGTTGAGAACGCGATAAACTGTGTGGCGGTGATGCTACGTTTCGGGTATGAAAGCGAAGTGATCGCATCCAGGATTAAGGAATTGCAGCCCGTAGCAATGCGGCTTGAGCTAAAGAAAGGAAAAAAGAATAGCTCAATTATCGACGACTCGTATAGTAATGATCTTGATGCGCTCCAAATAGCCCTTGAGTTTTTGAACCAGCAGGGACAGCATCCATTCAAAATGTTGATTTTATCGGATATCCCAGGTGTCAGTATTGATGATGAAAAAAGTTTGTCTAAGCTGAAACGTTTGCTTAGTGAGTACCGTTTGGATAAACTAATATTGATCGGGGAAGTTTTGCCGAAAGTGGCTACGCAATTTGACGTGCCTTCCATTTCATATGCCGATACTGCCGCGTTCTTAGCTGATATTAGGTCGCTTTCTTTTGAAAATGCTACGGTTTTATTAAAGGGCGGAAGGGAATTCCATTTTGAGCGTATCAGTCAGCTTCTGGTTGCAAAATCACATGATACTGTGCTCGAGATTAATTTGAATGCATTGGAGAATAATTTGAATGTATATCGACAGCTTCTGCCGAAACATGTGAAATTGATGACGATGGTCAAAGCTTTCTCTTATGGTAGTGGAAGTTTTGAGATTGCTAATCTTCTGCAGTTTAATCGTGTGGATTATCTGACGGTCGCTTTTGCTGATGAAGGGGTTGATTTGCGCGGTGCAGGCATCACACTGCCTATCGTGGTCATGAGTCCTGACGAAAGTTCTTTTGAATCTATCGTTCAGTATAACCTTGAACCGGAAATTTACAGTTTTAGAATATTGTTTTCCTTTTTGAATTTTCTGAAGGCGAAACAGATCGCTTCTTTTCCGATTCATATTAAGATAGATACAGGAATGCATCGTCTGGGTTTTATGCCTGATGAGGTAGAGAGGTTGGTCGCTTTGCTCCAAACCGAAGAGATTTTAGTGGTGAAATCTGCATTCTCCCATTTGGCCTCCGCCGGCAATGAAAAGGATCGTGAATTTACGCAGGGCCAGATTGATTTGCTGGATGAATTTACAAAGCGTCTAGAAAGTGGCCTGGGTTATTCTTTTCTCTGTCATATTGCGGCAACATCAGGTATTGAGTTGTGGCCAAATGCTTATTTTGACATGGTTAGGCTGGGAATTGGCCTCTATGGTATCGATATTGAACGTCATGATTTGCCCATTAGGGAGGCGAGTACGCTAAAAACCAATGTGACGCAAATCAAATACCTTCCAGCTAGCGAAACAGTGGGTTATAATAGGCATGGTATTCTGCATAGAGACAGTAAGATTGCGACAATTAAAATCGGTTATGCAGATGGTTACGACAGACGTTTTGGCAATGGTGTCGGCAAAATGCTGGTGAACGGTTTTTTAGTTCCTACGATTGGTGATATCTGTATGGATATGTGTATGCTGGATGTGACAGATGTGGAAGTAGGAGAAGAAGATGAAGTTATTGTGTATCCTGATATAAAGTCAGCGGCGAAGGCTATAGGGACGATCCCTTATGAACTGCTGACGAGTATTTCACAAAGGGTAAAAAGAGTTTATTTTTATGAATAATAAAGGATATTCTGCATTTTTGAATAATATTTGATTTTCAATTCATGTTTAGCAAATTAATCAGAGGGTTCATTAATTATTTGATACGAGGTATCCTAGTGGTTGTTCCACTAGCTGGTGCAATTTTTTTAATTGTTTGGATTGTTGCATCAGTTGATTCGGCGCTGAATCTAACTGAGCATTTTTTGGAGGATGAAAAGGGACACCCTTTATATATTCCGGGAATAGGCATTCTAACGGTGATTTTGGTATTGGTTTTGGCGGGGCTAATCTTTACCAATTTTGTTACTGATCCAATTAAGGTATGGATTAATCATCAGATTCAGCGAATACCGCTTTTAAATACCCTATATTCCTCGATTAAGGATTTTACGGAAGCCTTTGTTGGTGATGCAAAGAAATTTAATGAGCCTGTTCTTGTGACGGTAAATGAATTTGGTCTGAAAAAGATAGGTTTTTTAACACAGCATGATTTAAAAAGCATTGGGCTTGAAGAGGATGTGATGGTGTATTTTCCCTATTCATATTCTTTCGCTGGACAGGTAGTGATTATCAGTGCGGAAAAGGTGAAAAAATTAGACATGTCTCCTACAGATGCTATGAAGCTGGTTGTATCAGGCGGTGTGAGTGGAATAGCTCATTAGTGTTTTTTTGCAGCGGTTGACTTTAAGAATATTCAACAAAAAGGCTAGAAATCGTACGACGATTTCCAGCCTTTTTGTTATGTCTGATTTGTCCTTCGAATTTGTACCCATTAGATAGATTAATTTTTTTTCTGCCCTAAAGTCGGATTTACCGGTGGAATTGGAATATAGCCATCATCTCCAGGTACTTTCGGAAATTCGTGGTTTTCCCATTTCTCACGGGCTATTTTTAACGTTTCAATGTCTGAAGCGACAAAGTTCCAGTCGATATATCGTTGTTCGGGGAAGGGCTCGCCACCAAAAATGTACACCGAGGTGCCAGCCTCCATTCTGAATTCACAAAGTTTAGCATCTTTTGCAACTAAAATCTGTTTCGGACCAAATTCCTGGCCTTCCGCATGAACATTTCCGTGAAGAATATACAATCCACTCTCACCGTATAGATGATCACCTAGTTTAATAGTTGCATCTTTTTCTGCTTTGATTTCAATAAGGTATAATGGGCTATATACGGGGACCTCGGAACGGTGATCTTTAATTTCTCCAGCAATTAAGCGATAGGATACGCCGTCTTCGGTCCAATGGGGAAGCTGAGGTTCTTCAATGTGAACAAAATTGGGATCCATTTTTTCCAGTTCTTTCGGGAGGGCTACCCAGATCTGTAGTCCATGTAGGTCATGCGGGGAAGATCTCAGCTGCTCGGGAGTTCTTTCGGAGTGTGTGACACCTTTACCTGCTGTCATCCAGTTGACGGCACCTGGTTTGATTTCTACAGCATTTCCCAAGCTGTCGCGATGCATAATGCTTCCTTCGAATAGGTAGGTCAATGTTGATAAGCCGATATGTGGATGCGGCGCAATGTCCATAAAGTGCGGTTCGGCAATGGTATCAGGTCCCATATGGTCGATAAATATAAATGGACCGACCATACGTTTTTGTCTGAAAGGAAGAAGTCGACCAACTAAGAAATTGCCTATGTCGGCGGCTCTTTCTTCAATAACTATTGCAATATTTGACATAATGTTTCCTTATTTTTGTGTTTCTAATCTATAGCAATTTAAGAAATGTCAAGTATAATAAATCGTTTTCTGGGTAAAAAGAGTGTAAGAAATGAAGAGCTTTTAGCATTGGCGAATAGGTTGTCTTTTCGGAACAGTCAACTGGATGGTTTTTTGTTTGATCATTTTATACAAAGCGATAAAAGAAATGCAGAGCAATATTTTACTTTTCAAGAGCAGCTGCTTGAGCTTCAGCTTGATCGATTGGAGACAATAGAAGTCGAGCTTAACTTGCTGTATCAGTATCTGCAGGTGGTTGAACACTTTGTCCCGGACGGGTTTCTAGTGAAATTCGAAAATAAGCTCCAGTCACATGATAAAATCACGCTACCACCACTCATTCTTTTTCCTGTGATACAGCATGCTGTCGAAAATGGTTATAATACGATGTCTTCTCATCCTGTTCGGATCCGCCTGTCTGGCTCTTCCAAGCTGATTATGCTAGAGGTAAGCTATCGCGTCAACCATTATCTGGAAAGTCAGTTTAATAGTGTGCTGATCCATGATTTTCGACATCGATTGGATTATCTTTTTCCAGACAAGCATAATTTACTGCTGAATAGTAATAGCAATACTTCTCGAATTACATTAACAATACAGCTTTAGATGATGTTAAAGTGCTTTAGTGCATTCCAGATGCCATTTTCATCAACACTATCTGTTATATAGTCTGCAATTTCCTTTACTTCGGGGTTTGCGTTACCCATAGCAATTCCAATATGGGTGTGGGCTAGCATCGTAATATCGTTTCCACCATCGCCAAACGACATTGTTTCTTCCAGCGCGATGTTGAAATGGTCTAGAAAAACATCTATTCCTATTTTTTTGCTTTGCCCCATTGGATTAATATCTGCAAAAATGGGGGTCCATCTCGAAGCTACTGAGTTGGGCATTACATTCTCCATAAATTCAGCTTCTTCTTCAGGATTGATAAAAACATTGATCTGCATAACTGAATCGAGGTCAAAATCTCGCTCGTAATCCCGAATAGGCGGTGTAGGTACATTGACTTGCTGGTACATTTTTAAAACTTCCGGTGTAACCTGATTCAGGGAAATTTCTTTTTCAGACATAAATGAAAATGTCAAGTCACTACGCTTTTTAGTGTAATCCAACAGTGAACGGATATCTTTCCGAGGAATGTTGTTTTTATAGATAACTTCCTGCTCCTTGGTTACACAATAGCCGCCGTTGAAGGTAATATATCCGTCAAAATCAAGATAGCGGATATGTCCTAGCTGGTTGTAGGATCTTCCCGTTGAAACGAATACCTTGATGTTTTTTTCTTTTAATAATTGAAATGCCTGCTGAGTGGATTCGGGAACTTGATGTGTTTTGAAACTTAGTAAAGTTCCATCGATGTCAAAAAAGATAGCTTTAATCATGGACGTTTTGGGTCAAAATCAAATATACTAAATACTTGGGATAGTGTACCTATTACAATATTAAATTTGATGTAATTATGTGCCATGTAAGGTTGTCTGGGCTTTAATCGAATTAAGATGTCAAGCATGAACTAAGCATAGATAAAAAGGTAGATTTTAGCGTTGAGCATGATACTGTTTCTTATCACGAAGAGTTAATAGAGACTGCCATGTAGCGGGAGATTTTCTTTAGTGGATTTTCGCAAAAATCTGACACAATCTTCTCTAATAATTTCGTAAATTTCAAGTTCAAATAAATGTAAATTGCATTGCATTTAATGTGTTGTACTAAAGAGGGTTAGAATTTTATGTATATTATTTTCGATACGGAGACGACGGGTTTGCCTAAGCGTTGGGACGCACCAATTACCGACACGGACAATTGGCCTCGCTGTATTCAACTGGCTTGGCAGATTCACGATGAGATGGGGAAATTGGTCGAACATCACGATTATTTAATTAAACCTGATGGATTTGATATACCCTATGACTCTGAAAAAATACATGGTATATCCACTGCTTTGGCTGAGGAGCAGGGGGTGCCGCTTCAGGAAGTACTGGAGAAATTCAATTTAGCATTAAATAAAGCCAAGTTTGTTGTTGGGCAAAATATAGGTTTTGATTTGAATATCATGGGCTGTGAATTTTACCGTTATGGTGTAAATTCAAATATGGCCAGTATGCCTGTGCTGGATACCTGTACAGAAGTTACAGCTGAGCTTCTCAAAATTCCTGGAGGACGTGGCGGACGATTTAAATTGCCAAACCTGACCGAACTGCATTCTTATTTATTTGGGGTACCTTTTGCTGAAGCTCACAATGCGACAGCCGACGTTGAGGCTACGACGCGTTGTTTTCTGGAGCTGGTTAGAAGGGAAGTATTTACTGCCGAAGAACTTCAGGTAGATACGGGGTACTTCGTAGATTTTAAGACTCACAATCCAGGTCCTATACCGACTGTCGGACTTAAGCATATCAACTTAAAAGCGGCCTCTGATGAGATTAGAAAACGATCAGAGCCAGATGAAGTTAAGGTTGTTGTTGATGCTGAAGCACTGGCTGCATTAAAGAATGCTAAATTTGCCCATTTACATAATCACTCTCAGTTTTCGATTCTTCAGTCGACCATGTCGTATGATAAGTTGGTTTCTGCGGCGGTCAAAGATAATATGCCTGCTGTTGCGCTGACGGATCATGGAAATATGATGGGGGCTTTTGAGTTTGTGTCTCGGGTTATAGGGCATAACAAAGAAGTCGAGGCCCAAAATGCAGAAGCTATCGAGAATGGGCAGGAGCCTACTGGTCAACTCTTGAAACCAATTGTTGGCTGTGAGTTTTTTGTCTGTGAAAACCACAAAGATAAGTCCAGAAAGGATAATGGTTATCAGATTGTATTATTGGCGAAAAATAAACGAGGGTATCACAATCTAGCTAAACTTGCTTCTTTTGCCTATACTGCAGGGTTTTATTATGTGCCAAGGATTGATAAGGACCTTATCCTTCAATTCAAAGAAGATGTGATTGCTTTATCTGGAAACCTGCAAGGGGAGGTGCCTAATAAAATTCTGAATATGGGTGAGAGCCAAGCAGAAGAGGCATTAGTGTGGTGGAAAGAGCAATTTGGAGATGATTTTTATCTGGAGTTGATGCGCCATGGTCAGGAAGATGAGGATCGTGTGAACCAAACGTTACTTAAGTTCTCCCGAAAATATCAGGTTAAGGTCGTTGCGACCAACAATACCTATTACGAGAAAAAAGGTGATGCCCATGCGCACGATATTTTGTTATGTGTGAAAGATGGCGAAAAGCTTTCCACTCCAAAAGGTAGAGGAAGGGGATTTCGCTTTGGCTTGCCTAATCAAGAGTATTATTTCAAGTCTTCGGATGAAATGAAGGCTTTGTTTAAGGATCTGCCTGAGGCTATTCTAAATATTCAGGAGATTGTCGATAAGGTGGAGATATTCAAATTAAATCGCGACGTCCTTTTGCCTAAATTTGATATTCCTGAGGAATTCCAGGTAGAAGCCGATCTTGAAGACGGTGGAAAACGCGGTGAAAATAAATACTTGGCGCACCTCTGTTATGTAGGTGCCGAAAAACGCTACGAGGAAATTACGGATGATATTCGGGAACGACTGGACTTTGAGTTAGCTACAATTGAGAAGACAGGGTATCCGGGATACTTTTTGATTGTTCAGGACTTTATTGCTGCAGCGCGGGATATGGGTGTTTCTGTGGGGCCTGGACGGGGTTCTGCTGCTGGTTCGGCGGTAGCCTATTGCCTTGGAATCACCAATATTGATCCGATTAAATATGATCTGCTTTTTGAGCGTTTTTTAAATCCCGACCGTGTGTCTATGCCCGATATCGATATCGATTTTGATGACGAGGGACGTGGACGCGTCATGCAATATGTAATCAATAAATATGGGGCCAGTCAGGTTGCACAAATTATTACCTATGGTACAATGGCTGCGAAGTCATCCATCAAAGATACAGCACGTGTATTAGATTTACCTTTAGGGGATGCTAACGAAATTGCCAAGCTGATTCCGAATCTTAAATTATCCAAGATTTTTACTTTAGATGATGCCGGTTTAAAGGAAAAGCTAAGAACTGAGGAGATTGAAGCTGTTAATAGACTGAAATCCATTGCTGATGGTGCTGGATTGGAAGCGGAAACAATCCGACAGGCCCGGGTATTGGAGGGCTCTGTACGAAATACAGGTATCCACGCCTGTGGTGTTATTATCACGCCCGACGATATTACTAACTTTGTCCCTGTTTCTTTAGCAAAAGACTCCGATCTTTATGTAACGCAATTTGATAACCATGTTGTTGAAAGTGCGGGGTTGCTGAAAATGGACTTTTTGGGTTTAAAGACATTGACCCTGATCAAAGATACGGTTGAAAATGTAAAATTAAGTCATGGTATTGTGCTGGACCCGGATCAATTTCCGATCGATGATGAACTTACCTATGAGCTATTCCAGCGCGGGGAAACGATCGGTGTGTTCCAGTATGAGTCTCCGGGGATGCAGAAATACATGCGTGACCTTAAGCCAACGGTATTTGCCGATTTGATTGCGATGAATGCGCTCTATCGTCCAGGACCAATTGAGTATATCCCAAGTTTTATTAAGCGTAAGCATGGTATAGATCCTATTGTTTACGATTTGGATGCCTGTGAGGAATATCTCAAGGAAACCTACGGAATTACGGTATATCAAGAGCAGGTAATGCTTTTGTCCCAAAAGCTGGCAGGATTCTCTAAAGGTGACGCCGACGTCTTGCGTAAGGCTATGGGTAAGAAACAAAAGGCTGTATTGGATAAAATGAAGCCCAAGTTTATTTCTCAAGCAGAGGAGAAAGGACATAGTGCGAAAGTGCTGGAAAAAATCTGGACCGACTGGGAAGCTTTTGCGAGTTATGCATTTAATAAATCCCACTCTACCTGTTATGCTTGGGTTGCTTATCAAACAGCTTATTTGAAAGCGCATTTCCCTGCTGAATATATGGCTGCGGTGCTTTCCAACAATATGAATGATATTAAGCAGGTCACATTCTTTATGGAGGAATGTAAACGTATGGGGTTGGAAGTGCTTGGGCCTGATGTGAATGAATCCTACTATAAATTCACTGTAAATGAAACTGGAGCAATCCGCTTCGGAATAGGTGCCGTTAAAGGTGTTGGAGCAGGCGCAGTAGATGCTATCGTACAAACTCGGCAGTCGGGATTGTATAAATCTGTTTTTGATATGGCCAAACGAATTGATCTTCGTGCGGTCAACAAGAAAGCTTTTGAAAGTTTGGCTTATGCCGGCGGTTTCGATAGTTTTGAAAACACGCATCGTGCGCAGTATTTTCATTCTGATGAAAATTCAACAGGAATGGAAAAGGCAATACGGTTCGGTCAGCGTTATAAAGAGAATGAAAGTTCGGCTCAGGCGAGCCTATTTGGAGTAGGCGGTGCTGCAGAGTTGCCAGAACCAGTTTTGGCACCATGTCCACCATGGGGGGTGATTGAAAAGCTTAAATATGAGAAAGATGTTATTGGTATCTACCTGACGAGTCACCCGTTGGATACATACAGGTTTGAAATTGAACATTTTTGTCAAAATTCGGTTTCAGATTTAGCTTTGATCAACAAGGTTAAGGCTGCAGAGGTCGATGAAGAGACTTTGCTTGAGTTTAACCGGATCAAGAATAAGGAACTGGTCATTGGCGGTATTATAGCTTCAGCTAATCATCGATTGACCAAGAATGGTAAGCCTTTTGCGTCGTTTATTATCGAAGACTATAGCGATTCCTATGATATGGCTGTATTTGGGGAGGAGTATGTGAAGTTGAAAGGGTATTTACAGGAAGGGTATTTTGTGCAATTGCGAGGCTTGGTACAGGAGCGTTTTAGGCAAGTTGGGAATTGGGGCTTTGAGCTGCGAAGTGTACAATTGCTTTCTGATCTTCGTGAGAAGATGGCTAAGAGTTTTACCATTAATATTCCTTTACCTAAGCTGAACGAGGCATTTCTCGACGGAATCAAAGATATATTAGCGCAAAATGAAATTGAGGGAGTAGTGCCAAATTGTCAATTGAAGTTTAAGATATGGGACCCTCAAGATGAAATATCTGTCGAAATGCCAGCTAAGAGTCTGAAGATAAACCTTACAAATGAGTTTCTAGACTGTATAGACAAGTTTGAGGGGATAAATTATCGATTGAATTAGTTTGGTTTGGAATTTGTGTAATTAAGATTACAAATACATTGGTAGTTGTTGCTATCTTTGTTTATTGATTTTAGCAATTAAATAGTATTATAGATATAACTTCGGTTTATAAAATTAAAAGGTTATGGCATTAGAAATTACAGATAGCAACTTTGAAGAAGTTGTTTTAAAAGCAGACAAACCCGTATTAATTGATTTTTGGGCAGAGTGGTGTGGTCCATGTCGTATGGTAGGTCCTGTGGTTGAAGAATTAGCTAAGGATTATGAAGGTAAGGCTGTAATAGGAAAAGTAAACGTGGATGAGAATCCAGAAATTTCTGTTCGTTATGGAATTCGTAACATTCCGGCTTTATTATTCTTCAAAAATGGAGAAATTGTTGATAAACAAATTGGAGCGGTTCCAAAATCGGTTTTGAACGAGAAATTAGAAAAACAATTGGCATAAGTTAGCTGGTAAAATAAAAAAAAGCCTCGAAATAATAATTTCGAGGCTTTTTTTTATTTATTTATTCTGTATTTGTGTGTTTTTTTTATTTTAAAATTGTTTTTATTAATTTTTTACATCTATTTAACCTTATTTTGTTTTGTTTATTTTGTCTTTTTAGGTTTTTTATGTTGGTATTTGTTTTGTGCTATTATTTTTATGGTTTATAAGTTGTTAATGTAGGCTTATTGTTTTATTTTTTTTGCTATTTTACGCTTTATTTATGTTGTTTATAATAAAAAATAGATTTTATTTGTAAAAATGAATATTTTTTACTTCTTTTGAGTATTGAAAATGATTTGCAACGATTATTTGTTTTTGAAAGTCTATTTTTGATGATTTTTTTGGATAAAACAAATGTTTGATCGTTTTTTTTAAATAAAGTAAAGATAGATAGATAAAGATTTTCCCTTTCAAATACCCTAGATTATGCCTCGCGTTATTCTCCGTAACGCGAGTTTTTTTTTGAGGTAAGGTAAGGTAAGGTAAGGTAAGGTAAGGTAAGGTAAGGTAAGGTAAGGTAAGGTAAGGTAAGGTAAGGTAAGGTAAGGTAAGGTAAGGTAAGGTAAGGTAAGGTAAGGTAAGGTAAGGTAAGGTAATAACAAAAGCGGCTATCCGATTGGATAGCCGCTTCTATATTGTTTACCAAATAAATTGAATTATTCAGCAACTACTTCGAAAGGAACTTGAACTTTCACTTCTTTGTGTAAGTTTAAGTTAGCGATGTATTCACCTACTTCTTTAGGTTCTACTTCGAAAGTGATACGACGACGATCTACATCAAAACCTTTTGCTTTCAACGCATCAGCAATTTGGATGCTGTTTACTTTACCAAAGATTTTACCAGATTCACCTGCTTTAGCACCGATAGAAAGTTTAATAGCTTCCAATTTACCAGCTAATTCAGTTGCGTCTTTTTTGATTTTATCTTGTTTGAACTGAGCTTGTTTGATGTTCTCAGCTAAAACTTTTTTTGCAGATACAGTCGCTTGAATAGCAAATCCTTGTGGGATTAAGTAGTTACGACCGAAACCTGGTTTTACATTAACGATATCGTTTTGCTCACCTAAGCCTTTGATATCTTGTTTTAAAATTACTTCCATTTTCTATCGTCCTCCTTATTTAATTGCATCAGCTAAGTAAGGTAACAAACCGATGTGACGAGCACGTTTAACAGCTTGAGCTACTTTACGTTGAAATTTCAAAGATGTACCAGTTAAACGACGAGGTAAGATTTTACCTTGATCATTTACGAATTTCATCAAGAAGTTAGCATCTTTATAATCGATATATTTGATACCATTCTTTTTGAAACGACAGTATTTTTTACGGTTGTCCTCTACTTTAGGAGCAGTTACGTATTGGATATTTTCGTTAGCCATTAGTTTGCGCCCTCCTCAGTTTTAGTTTCAGCTTTTTTGTTGAATGCACCGCTACGTTTTTTCTCGTTGTATGCTTTAGCATGTTTGTCTAAGCTTACAGTCAAGAAACGCATAATGCGCTCATCACGTTTGTATTCAACCTCTAATTTATTGATTAATTCACCTGGAGCCTTGAATTCAGTTAAGTGATAAAATCCAGTAGTTTTTTTCTGGATTGGATACGCTAATTTTTTCAAACCCCAATTGTCTTCAGCGACAATCTCGGCTCCGCCTTCTGTTAAGATGCTTTTAAATTTTGCGATTACTTCTTTCGCAGCATCATCAGAAAGCAACGGGGTAAGAACGATTACAGATTCGTACTGTTGCATTTTGTTAATTAATTTTGTTATTTAAAAATCCACATTTGTGGAAGTGCAAAGGTAGGTATTATATTGTTATGTTGCAATGCTTTGAAGCAAAAAAGTTTAGATCTGTTTGAGGGACCTAAACTTTTTTTATGCTAAATGATCCTATTGCTAGTTCAATTTCTTCAATTCTTCTTTTATAGCTCCTTGTACGTTCTCTCCAACAGGTACCAAAGGAAGACGTAGGACGTCTTTTCCGATCCCTAATTCCTGAAGAATGTATTTTACTCCTGCGGGATTTCCTTCAATAAAACATAAGTCTGTGATCTTGAGTAAATCATTGTGTATTGGTCTGGCTTCGCTATATTTACCCTCGGTACATAATCTTGCCAGTGTAGCAACCTTTTTTGGTAAAGCGTTTCCGATCACTGAAATGATACCTGCAGCACCGAGAGACATCATTGGCAATGTAACCGGATCATCCCCTGAGATCAATAGAAAACCAGCTGGTTTATCCCGTAGAATTTCACTGAACTGAGCAAAATTTCCAGAGGCTTCTTTGATTGCTACGATATTGGAAAAATCGTTAGCCAATCGTAATGTTGTCTCTGCTGTTATATTGCTTCCTGTGCGTCCTGGTACATTGTATAAAATAATCGGTAGCGGAGAGGCTGTTGCGACAGCTTTATAATGTTGGTAAATTCCTTCTTGTGTTGGTTTGTTGTAGTAAGGAGACACCGATAGAATAGCACAGAAACCTGTAGGATCAAATTGTTTGATCTGTTCAACAATTTCAGCGGTATTGTTTCCACCGATACCTGCAACCAAAGGAAGTCTACCGTTCACGCGCTTGACGGTAAAATCCCAGATGCGCTTTCGTTCATCATTGGTTAAAGTGGCAACTTCTCCAGTTGTACCTAAAGAAACCAAATAGTCCATACCTTCGTTGATTTGTAAGTCAATTAGCTGACCCAATGCTTCGAAATCAACAGATTCATCTGAGTTAAAAGGAGTGACTAATGCTACTCCTGCGCCGTGAAGCTCGTTCATCTTGTTTTTGTATTTATATTAATTTAATTAAAAAACTTAATTGGGATTAATGAGTTCGAATAGTTCTGTGTCACTAATCATGGGAATACCTAATTTTTCTGCTTTTGCTAATTTAGAAGGTCCCATTTTATCTCCCGCCACGAGATAACTTAATTTGGCGGAAATCGCTGATAACATCTTCCCTCCGTTACTTTCAATCAGTGCTGCTAATTCTTCACGCGAATGGTTTGGAAATACGCCGGATATTAAGAAAGTCTTTCCTTCCAGTGAGTTGCTCGCTAGAATAATTTCCCTTTCCTCAATTTCAAAATTTAAACCGTAATTTCTTAGCGCTGCAATCTGTTGTTGGTGGATTGGATTGTCCAAGTATTCTTTGACACTCTCCGCAATGCGACGTCCAATGTCCTGCACCCCTTCGATTTCCTCCACGGAGGCTTGTGCCAAGGCATCAATATTTTTAAAATGCTGTGCCAATTTTTTTGCAATCGTTTCACCTACGTGACGGATTCCGAGCGAGAATAGTACTTTTTCAAAGGGTTTTTCCTTAGACTTTTCGATGCCATTGAGCATGTTGTCTATCGATTTCTGACCAAAGCGTTCCAGCTGCTGTAGATCCGCCTGATGGTCTTTTAGACCATAAATATCAACGATATTATGCAATAAGCCTTTTTTAAAGAAGCTGTCCACTGTTTCGTCGCCCATTCCTTCGATGTCCATCATTTTACGTCCAATGAAATGCTGCATTTTGCCGACGATCTGTGGAGGACATCCAGTTTCATTAGGACAATAATGTACGGCTTCGCCTTCTTGTCGTACAAGTGCTGTACCACATTCTGGGCAGGATGTAGGGTATGAAAAAGCAATTGCATCCGACAATCTTTTGTCGAGATTTACACCGATAATTTTAGGGATAATTTCTCCGCCTTTTTCGACGTATACGGTGTCGCCTTCGTGCAGGTCCAATCGTGCAATTTCATTTGCATTATGTAATGAAGCCCGTTTGACGGTTGTGCCGGCCAATTGGACAGGCTGAAGGTTAGCGACTGGTGTGACAGCGCCTGTACGTCCAACTTGATAGCTAATGGTGTTAAGTATGGTTTCTACACGCTCGGCTTTGAATTTATAAGATATTGCCCAACGGGGATTTTTGGCAGTAAAGCCAAGTTCTTCTTGTTGTGCATAATCATTTACTTTAATGACAATCCCATCGATTTCATAACCTAGGTTATGACGTTCCACATCCCAATAATCGATAAATGCGAAAACGTCTGTTAACGTGCTGCATTTTCTGCTATGTTCGCTCACGTGGAATCCCCATTCTTTGACGTGGTTTAAACTATTCCAATGGTCGTGAAACAGGTTGGTTCTGTTGTCGCAGTACAGAAAGTAAAGAAAACAGTCCAATGGTCGTTTCGCTACTTCAGCCGAATCTTGGAGCTTGATCGTTCCAGAAGCAAAATTTCTTGGGTTTGCATAAGTTTGCTCTTCGTTATCCTCTCGTTCCTTATTCAGGCGGAGAAAAGCAGATTTATGCATAAATATTTCACCCCGTATTTCGAATTGATCGGGGTAGTCTCCTTCTTTGAGTTTAATTGGAATGGAGCGGATAGTTTTAATGTTGTTGGTCACTACATCGCCTTGGGTACCATCGCCACGGGTGACCGCTTTACTCAGCCGACCATTTTCATAGGTAAGGCTAATTGATAAACCGTCAAATTTCAATTCACAAACATATTCAAACTGATCGCCGATGATTTTACGGATTCGCTGGTCGAAGTCAAATAATTCTTCCTGACTGTACGTATTGCCTAAGGAAAGCATTGGCCAGCGGTGTTTTTCCGTCTGAAATCGGGAGGTTATATCTCCACCGACACGCTGTGTAGGGGAATTGGGATCGGCAAAGTCGGGATATTGAGCTTCCAGCGCTTCGAGTTCCTTTAATTTAAGGTCGAAGTCGTAGTCCGAAATAACACTATTTGCCAATACATAGTATTGATAGTTATACTGGTTGAGCTCTGCCGTTAAGTCTTTTATCTTTTTTTCAATATCCATCACCAACATTTTGCAAAATTACAAATAAAAAGTACGTTTAAATAAAATAAATAAAGAATCTTGTCGTAATGACTGCTTTATTTTTAAAATGCGTTTTTCTGCATTTTATCTTCTTGCGAAATAAGCTGTTATTTAAAATCCTTCGGATTCAGCTGAGAAAATTTATGTTTGTTATTCGTATAGAAATCAACAATAATCGATTTGGTGTAATGCCCTTGTGTATTTTCTTTAGCCTTGTATTTTTTTCGTTTTTTAGCATTTTTGAAAATATTCAAGAAGAAATACTGATGTGCACGGCTGATTGCCCAGGCATCTTTGGGTTTTCTGTCGATGAGAAATTTAGCCAGGGCAGCAAAGTCAAACCAAAGTCTGATGAAAATAATCCATATTGCTTTGCCTAATGGCAGATTTTTTTGCAGCATGACCATATTATTCCTAAAATTAAGATACGTTTTTTTTGGATTGCTTGCATTAAGTGTTCCGCCTCCAACATGGTAAACGATAGAGCTAGGGCAGTAACCAATACCGTAGCCCATCCTTTTCAATCGCCAACATAGGTCAATTTCTTCCATGTGGGCAAAGAAATCTTCGTCAAGGCCATTAGCCTCTTTCCAAGCTTTAGAGCGAATAAAAAGTGCAGCTCCGGATGCCCAAAAGATCTCGGATTCCGCATCGTATTGTCCTATATCATCTTCTACTTCATGCAGGATTCTACCTTTGCAGAAGGGAAAACCGAAGTAATCGAGATAACCGCCTGCGGCTCCTGCGTGTTCAAACTTTTGCCTGTTATGGAAGGAACGTATTTTGGGTTGTGCGGCCGCCAACGACGGATTTCTTTCTAGGTATTCAATGACCGGTTCAATCCAATTCTGGCTCACTTCCACATCCGAATTGAGCAGTACATAGTAATCCGCATCTACGCGTTGTAATATTTTGTTATACCCCCCTGCGAAGCCATAGTTTTTGTCATTCTCCAGTACAGTAATCGTTGGATAGTATTGTTTGACAAATGAAATTGAATCATCATCGGAGGCATTGTCTCCAATAACAAATTCGATATTCGGATATGAACTATTATAAACAGATGGCAAGAATTTTTCCAGGAAAAATCGTCCATTCCAATTGAGGATAACAACAGCTACTTTTGGTAAATTACTCATTTTCTACGTTTTCTTTTCCAGCGATTATGTGACCAAAGCCAATATTCTGGGTTTTCACGGATAAGCTGTTCAGCAAATTGATTATGTAAATCGGTGATTTCGTGTTCTCCAAAACCTGTTGGATCTTCAATTAAGGTAACGAATTTACAAAAATATTGCCCTCTTTTTGCTTTCCGGCCAATACAACAAAATACCACAGGCGCTTTACTTATTCTAGACAGTCTTTCTGCTCCAGTATAGACCAATGTTTCCTGATTTAACCAATTAATAAAATAGTCAGAATCAGAATATAATGGTGTTTGATCGGCTACGAGTATACTGATATTGGGTTGCCCCTTTAATTTTACAATATGACGGAGTATTTGTTTCATCGGTACCATTTCGGCACCGAAACGTCCCCTCATGTTATTGTAGACCGTATCAATATCTTTGTTATTTAAGGGTTTGTATACAATCAAAGTGGGGAAATTTGTAATTAAGCTTAAGCGGTGAATGCCAAGTTCCCAATTGGCATAATGTGAAGTTACTCCAATGACGTTTTTACCTGCGTCGAAGTGCCTCGTTAATTCCTCTTCATTTTCAAGAGTCATTTTTTTCTTTACTTCCTCGGCGGTAATTGTTTTCAATTTGATAGACTCCACAAGTAGGTCTGGGAAAAAACGGTAAAACTTTTTGGCAATCACAAGTCGCTCTTTATCCGTTTTTTCAGGAAAAGCATTTTTTAAGTTCTGAAATACAATATTCTTTCTATATCCAATAATATAGTAGAGTATATAATAAAGCCCATCGGAGATCAAATATAGAAACCAATAGGGGAGAAGAGAGATGATATAGATTAATGCGTTTAACGCTTTTTGTTTCATGCTATAGCTAAAATTCCCAGTTGTTCTTTACAAATATCCTTAATTTAAGTTATTTTTGCGTCACTTATAACAAAAATCATCAGTTTTTATGGAATCGCAGTTACTACTTCCAGCATGTTATCTTCCACCGATATCTTATTTTCATACGATACAAGAGCATAATCTTCCTTTGGTCATAGAGAAATATGAGCATTTTCAAAAGCAAAGTTATCGTACACGAGCACGTATTGCCTCTGCTAATGGCATGCAGGATTTGATCGTGCCCATTCAGCATGGAAATAAGGATCGTGTTCCCATGAAAGATATCCGGATAAGTTATGAGTTTGATTGGCAACGTCTGCACTGGCTAAGTATTCAGACTGCTTATCGGAGTTCGGCTTATTTTGAATACTATGAAGATGATTTTAAACGGTTTTACGAGGAGAAGTTTGACTACCTTGTGGATTTTAACGTAGCCCAGTTGGAACTTATTCTGAAATCGGTCAAACTTAAACGATCGGTTGCTTTTACAGAAGAGTATATTGCGGTTCCGGACGATCGTATTGATTATCGGCAGATCATACATCCTAAGAAAGAAAGTATATTGAGTCATCCTAAAGAATATTATCAAGTATTTTCTGATAAAAATGGATTTTACCCAGATTTAAGCATTATCGATTTATTGTTCAATCAAGGACCCCAATCAAAAAGTTATCTGTAGCCTTGCGGATTTTCTGAACAAAATGCGTTTAATATTGTTTTTATTCAGTATTGAACGCATTTAAATGAAACAATTTCTACTAACTTTCGTCTTACTGTTTACTTTTTGGGCTTATGCTATTGCTCAGGGCGGTGCTGACACCATTCATTACCGCAAAGTTTACTATTGGGGTACAACAGGAATGGGATTTCCGATCGGAAAGACTAAAGATATCCTTTCTCCAAAGTTTTCCGGTAGTATCGGTTTGGATATTTCTCTCAAAAATCCAATGTTTTTTGTGTCGCCCACACTTTATACCCTTTCATTCAAATACAAGCAGCGATTGGCCGACCCCAATTATGCCTATCGTATAGAGGACGCAAATACCAGCTTCTATACTTTTGCATTTTCCGGGGGCATTAGAAAGCAGATGCGGCGATTAAATGTCTATGGTTTTGCCGGCCCGGGTGTGGGATTGACGAGCGAACCACGCGCAAATGTGATGGCGGACCAAAAGCTGATTAAGATGGAGAATAAAAATCACCTGAATTTCTCGAGCAAAATAGGAGCTGGTGCAGATTATAAGTTTAACGGTTTCTTCTTAGGGATTGAGCTTGGATACCTTCACAACTTTAGGAAGATACAGGATACTCCTGTGAATATTTTTACAGTTATGGTCGGATTAAAATCTGATATTACGCAAATCGGCGACAAAGTCATCGATGTCATTGGCATCGATGGATCTATCAGCGGTAAAAAAGAAAAAAAGTAAATTATTGTTTTAAGACCTGAATGGTATCGCCAACATGCGCTTCGGCATCACTACCAGTTTTTTTAACTTTTTCCGTTTGTTCAACTGCTACCGCGAATGTCGATGGTATAATGCCTGCACCAAATTTGATTGCATAAAACTTGGTAAATTCGGCACCAAAGTACAAAATGGCAGCCGAATAGTAGATCCATAATAACATCACTATGATAGATCCTGCGGCTCCGTAAAAGCTCGCCGTGGAGGACAGATTCAAATAGATCGAAATGCCGTATCTCCCTAACATGAAAAGTAAACCTGTAAAAATTGCGCCACCAAGCATGTCTCTGAATTTTACTTTGGCGTCAGGAAGGAAGGAAAAGATAAAGCCGAATAAAATGACAATAACCGAAAATGTGATACCCGTATTGACCCATGAAATGAGGGCAATCGGAATAAAGGGGAAATAAGTCATGACTAGATTGGTTACTGCAACGATAACCCCGTTGATCATCAGTGAGGCAATTAATAAAAAGCCAAGGGCAATCACGATGGAAAAAGAAATCAATCTGTTGATGATTAATTTTAGCCATCCTTTTTTTGGTTTCGGTTTTACTTTCCAGATATTGTTTATCGAATCCTGTATATCAACAAATAAGGTCGTGGAGGACAGAATCAATGTTACGATACCTATGGTGATCCCCATATTAGATTTATTCTCAAAAGTGATTTTTTGAAGATATGACTGAATCTGTGTGGTCACATCCTGACCGAAGAGAACCATGACTTCCTCAAGTACCTGATCCTGTGCTGAAGATCCACTTCGAAGATGTTCACCATAAAAGAAGCCTATACACCAGATAACGATCATGAGAAGCGGGCCGATCGAAAAAACCGTATAGTAAGCTAATGAGGCACTCTTCTTCATACATTTATCATCGTTGAATCCATTAAATGCATCGACGAGGACATGCCAAATGTTTCTCCAGTATGCGAGCGTAAATAAATCTCGTAGTGTTACGTGCTTCATAATAAGATGGTCAGCTCCAATAATCGTGCAAATTGTTACTCTTGGTTTTGTTCCTGATACAATTTGTCGATTGCGGCTTCGTTCTCTTTTAAAATAATTTTTCGTTTTAAACTCAGTTTTGGCGTTAATTGACCGTCATTGATTGTCCATTCCTTTGGAAGAAGAATAAATTTCTTGACAATTTCCCAATGGCCAAAGTTAGTGGATAATCGGTTAATTTCTTCTTGGTATTTTTGGATTACTTCCGGATTTTTGATCATTTCCTCGTTGGAACCTGTGGCAATACCTTTTTGGCTCGCCCATTTGGACAGGACATCAAATGCTGGGATGATTAAAGCACCCGGAAATTTTCTGTTTTCGCCAAAAACCATGACTTGTCCGATTAGGGTAGATTCCATCAGTTTATTTTCAATGGATTGCGGAGCGATATATTTACCGCCTGCAGTCTTGAACATTTCCTTCTTCCGATCGGTTATTTTTAGGAAGCCATCGGATGTTATTTCTCCAATGTCGCCTGTTTTGAAGAATCCATTATCGTCAAAAGCTTCTTTGGTTGCTTCTTCATTTTTATAATATCCTGTGGTAATACTAGGACCTTTTACTAAGATCTCGCCATCTGAAGCAATTTTTACTTCTAAATTTTTGAGTGGTTTACCTACGGTTCCAAATTTCAATCCATTGGGTAGGTAGGAGTTTACCGCAATTACGGGGGAGGTTTCAGTTAATCCATAACCTTCGAGCACTTTAAGTCCAGCAGCCCAGAATACACGCGCTAAACGTTCTTGAAGGGCAGCGCCACCTGACACGATAATTTTAATATTTCCGCCAAGAGCTTCTTGCCATTTGGAAAATATGAGTTTTCTAGCGATCGCAAGTTTGATATTGTAAAAAGGGCCATTATGTTCTGGTTCTTGAAATTTTAACCCTAGATCAACAGCCCAGAAGAAAATTTTCTTTTTAATCCCCGTTAAGGCTTTCCCTTTTTCAATGATCTTGTCGTATACTTTTTCCAGTACACGCGGTACTGTGGTGAAGACATCTGGTTTGACATCGTTGATGTCGGCAACGACATTGTCTAAGGTTTCCGAAAAATAAATCTGGATTCCTTTAGAATAGTACATGTAGACCACCATGCGTTCAAAAATATGGCATAAAGGAAGAAAGCTTAGTGCTGTTTTGAAATCTGACCGGATCAGGTGGTTGCAGGCCAATACGTTGCTGTACACGTTTTTGTGCGATAGATAGACGCCTTTGGGACGTCCTGTTGTACCCGAGGTGTAGATTAAAGTTAACAGATCATCTTCTGTAACAGCATCGCGGAGTGGGGTAAGGTCGGTTGAATCATCTTTGGCGGTTTCGATGAATGTTTTTAACTGTGTATAATTTTCAATCGCATCAAATGTATACAACTGTGGGTGAATGCCATGTTCATTGATGGCTTGTTCAATACGATCTGTTAATTCTTTGTTGCTGACAAATAGAACGTTGACGTCGGAATCGTTTACAATGAAGGAAAGATCCTGTGCTGATAAAGTTGGATAGAGGGGTACAGTTGCGAGGCCTATTTGATTGCAGGCAAAATCGACCAAATTCCATTCGGGTCTGTTGCCGGACATAATTCCCACCCGGTCGCCTTTTTTAAGGCCCAGTTTTAAAAGCGCCCTGCTTAAGGAGTCAATAGCATCTGTATACTCTTTGGTAGAATAAGTTTTCCATTGGCCATTTCCATCTCGACCCGCTACCATAATGTCCTTTGCGTATTTTTCTTTATATAAGGTTATAAAGTCAAAAATTCTGCCCATATCGCTTGAGTTTATTTGGTTATTACTACGTGCTGTATTGTCTTAAATATAAAAAAAATATCATAAATAAAGTTGGATAATTCCGCATTAATGTCATAACAAATTAAACATTGTGTCGTTATAGCTGTAAACAATATTTTCCCTGCCAAAAGATTCTTTGAAAGGGAAAGTGTAGACAAATTGTATGGTATGAAGTGCAATTATATTGCATATAAAAAGCAATTTATCTATGTTTGGAAAAATGTAAAGCAAAAAAAAGCGTACGATTTTTATGAAAAAAATATTTTTGGCTGTCGGTGGAATACTGATGTTTGGTGCATTATCCAATAAAGCGCAGGCTCAATTGGACAATAGAGGTGCTATTGGTGGACGATTTGGGTCTGCTCAGGGAATTACTTATCGTCATACGCTTAACTCGAATCATGCTTTAGAAGGTATTATGAGTATTCAAAGCAATTCTGACTTTCGTCGTTTTCGCGTTGTGGGATTATATGAAATCTATAAACCATTGACCGCTGGGTTTAACTGGTATTATGGTTTTGGTGGCAGTATAGGTTCTTATAAGGAGAAAGACAAAATTATTGATGGCCAGCGTCATTCTTTTGATTCACAGCTTAATCTGAGTATTGACGGTATCGTCGGTATTGAATATAATATTCCGCAAGCACCGTTTCAAATCTCATTGGATGTAAAACCCTATTTTGATTTTCTAAACGAATCCAGTATCAAATTATTTGATCCGATCGGTTTTTCAGTAAGGTATAAATTCTAAAAAAGACTATCATAAATAAGCATAGCGGGGGATCCCGCTATGCTTATTTATGATCATGCTTATGTGTTAAGCCATCCAGATTTTACCGAGCAATTCCTGTAGGAAGGTTTGTTCTTTAAGCGGACGGATTTCATACACCTTTTTATTGCTCTTTTTGATTTGAACAGGGATTTCGCGCATTAAACCATCTCGAGCTACCAGGAAGTTTAATATTTCTCCTTCTTTGGCATGCTGAATAATGAAATCCATTTCTTTGTCTTTAATATCGAGCCTATTGTTGTTAATTGCAATCAGTTCGTCTCTGACATTCAATCCGGCATCGTAAGCACCCGAATCTTTTTCCACTGTGGCTACGACAATTAATCCGTCTATTTTGTTGGTTGTGATACCCAGTGTTAAGTTATTGCTGTTCACATTGGTGTCTACAATCTCGTAACCAACGAGATTAAAGTAATCATTGTACTCCAGTTCTCCATCCTGATGGGCAGCGTCGAAAATGTCGTCCAACGACGTGCCTGCGATTCGTTCGGCAAGACTTCTAAATTCATTTTCTTCAAATCCGCGGTCAAGTTTTAGGAAAAACTCTGCATAAGCTTCGCGAATAACATCATCTAATTTTATCTTGCCTTCCGTTGCGGCTATAATTTTAATATCCAGCAATGCTGTTAGCATGGCTCCTTTGTTATAGTAGGAAATGCCCGAATTCATCGAATTTTCATCAGGCCTGTAATATTTGATCCAGGTATCGAAACTTGAGGCGGCCGCAGACTGTATGGTATGTCCGGGGCGATTCAAAACAATATTGAAATCGTTAGCTAATAAGGAGAGATACTCTTTCTCATCGTAAAACCCGCAGCGTTTTATAATTAAATTATCGTAATACGACGTGAACCCTTCCATGATCCAAAGGCCTGTAGTATAATTTTCAGCATCGTAATTAAAAGGGCCTAAAGCTTTTGGGCGCAGCCGTTTTACATTCCAGAGGTGAAAATACTCATGTGCAACGAGGCTTAAATAATTTTTGTAGCTCGTTTCATTTAGATACGCATTTCTGGAGGCACCCAATACTGTTGAATTGAGATGTTCTAAACCACCGCCTCCAGATTGGTAGTTGTGGGTAATAATAACATATCGTTCATTTGGGTTTGAGCCCCAAATGCGAGTTTCTTCTTCAACGATTCGCGTAATGTCTCTTGTGAGCCGTTCTTTATCATAGCTACCACCTCCGACCATGGCACATTCATGTTCGACACCGGCCGCCTCAAATTTCCAGATATCCTGGTTGCCAGCCTCGATGGGGCTATCGTACAGCACATCAAAATTTGCTGCATAAAATTTATGCTCTTCAATTTGTTTGAGTCCGGTGGAGATACTTGCCCAAGTGTCTTTTAGATTTATGCGGACAGTCGAAGGAATGTCAATACGGCCATCCATATACAAGAAAGTTGCAGTGGGCACGATGAAAGCATGGTCGCTATCGAAAAAGTTGGTGCGTACCGAAACCTCAAAACCATATACTGCGTAGATGACTTCGATTTGATCCAATGATTCTGTGGGTATGCGCCAGGTGTTTTTAGAAATTTTTTGATGGGAAATTGTATTTCCTGTTTTGTCAAGTGATCGGAAGCGCTCTACGTTTTTAGCGTATTCGCGAATTAAATAAGATCCAGGGGACCAGACCGGCATTTTTAGATCGACATAAGGCTGGTTGAGCTTTTCGATGCTCATTTTTACTTCGATGTAATGCGCTTGTACTTCTGAAAATGATACCTCAAAATGTATTTCAGGTATGTTTAAATGGTCACTGTCCATGAAAAAATGATTTTAGTATGAGCTTACAAAATTAAAAGTATCGTACGCTTAACCAAACAAAAAAATATATTGTTGGTTCTATAATTACGATGAGTACTACGATTTGCCATGTTGTTTAAAAGAAAAATAATGATACCGATGGCAATTAATAGTACCCTCCAATATACATGTTTTTTCCTTAAAGTGCTTTATGTTATTGATTAGAAAGAACCTTTAATTCGCTTTTATAGCTGTTAATGTTTGCGAAATCAGAAGGGCTTTATAGGGGGAATTGATTGAAAAATTGCTGACCATTATTGTTGTATAGGATTGCGGGTCGGTTCTTATCGGATTGGGTGATACCGCAAAAATTCTGTTTTTTATCAGAATTTTTGCTAAGTTTGATACAGTAGTTTACCGGGGGAAAATAATCAAGAATTTGTATGATCTTAGTTGTTGATAGCGGCTCTTCAAAGTCGGATTGGAAGTTGGAATTGCCAGATAGTGCGCCTATCTCATTCAGTACAAATGGACTCAATCCTTTTTTTGTCAATGAGAAGGAAATTACACGTGTCATCAAGGAAATACCCGAAATTATTCCTTATGCTGATGAAGTTACCGAATTGTATTTTTTCGGAGCGGGATGCATCACACCTGATCGTAGAGAGATGGTTTCGAATGCATTGACTCCTTTGTTCGAAAATGCTTACATTTCCGTTGAGAATGATCTTTTTGGAAGTGCTTTAGCGACATGTGGTAATAAAAAAGGGTATGTGGCGACACTAGGAACTGGGTCGGATTTGAGTTTCTTTGATGGGGAGGAGCTAATGCCTTCGCATAATGGAAATGGCTATGTATTGGGAGATGAGGGTTCGGGCGCTTATTTTGGAAAGAATTTAGTCAGACTTTTCTTATACGGGCGTATGCCGAAAGATCTCAACGAAAAATTTGCGACTAAATATCGGATCAATAAGGAGATCGTAATAAAAAATGTTTACCAGAAAGAGCGGCCTAATGCTTTTTTAGCATCTTTTGCTCCTTTTATGTCAGATAATATTACACATCCTTATATTATTGATTTAGTAAAGAGCGGGTTTGAAGAATTTGTGCAGGCTTCGATTTTGACCTATCCTGACTATAATAAATATGATTGTCACTTTGTAGGTTCTATTGCTTATAGTTTTGATTTAATTTTACGAGAGGTCTGTGAAGCGCATCAAATAAAGGTGGGAACAATTTTAAAATCACCTATTAATGAATTGTTTGATGCTGTATTGGAAAGAGAGAGTAATTCATTGTTAAGTCTTTAAAAATAATTAAATATGATTATTGCCACAATTATGGTGTATATGTCAATGTTATTTGGCAATCCCAATTTTTATGATTTTAAGTTTACGACACTTGAAGGCCAAGAAGTGAAAATGTCCGATTTTAAAGGAAAGAAAATATTGATCGTGAATACAGCCTCTAAATGCGGATTCACAAAACAGTATAAAGATCTGGAGGAATTGCACAAAACCTTTGGCGATAAGCTCGTTATTATTGGTTTTCCGGCAAATAATTTTGGGCAACAAGAGCCTGGGTCAAACGCTCAGATTCAGGAGTTTTGTGAACAAAATTATGGAGTCGATTTTTTAATGGCTGAGAAGGTCGATGTAAAGGGGGATCAGATTTCACCCTTATTTAAGTATCTAACTGCACAGGAGAATCCGGATTTTAAAGGCGAGATTAAATGGAACTTTGAAAAGTTTCTGATTGATGAACAAGGTAAGCTTGTACACCGTTTCCGTTCAGCAACCAATCCGCTTGACCCAGCTATTGTGAACTGGGTGGAAAACAAGAAATAGAAGAAGTAATAAGACAAAAAAGCTGCAAACTGCAGCTTTTTTGTCTTATTACTTCTTAGGGAATCCAATGTCCCCTGATTTGATTATAACTCCGGTTGAAAAGGAGTGATTTTACCTGTTTGGCTTTTGTTTATTTTATGTGAATTGTTGGCTTATTTGATATATGCATTGTACAAAGCTTCTATGCAGTCCTTAAGTAAAGGGTTGAAGTCATCGTTATCGGGAATATTGCAGCCATTTGTGATGACAATAAAGCCATATTTCTTCGCAGGGTTGAAAAACATGGCACTATAAAGTCCGTAGGCCGAGCCTGTATGTCCTGTCAGCGTAATTCCAGGTACAATTTTAGAATTGTTCATAATCGCCAATCCATAGCCAGATTCCTTATTTACAGCCGTCTGCATCATCTTCGCGTACTTTTTACTGATGATATTTTTTCCTTGAATGTGGCCGTAATTCATATGCATCATCATATATCTTGCTAAATCCAAGGCAGATATTTTCATCCCGCCTGTTGGGGAAAGTAGGGGCGTGGTGTAACCTAAAATATACTGACTAAGTTCTTTCCGACGTGGATTATAGGCGCTAGACTCTTCATGCGGTGTTCCTTTCTCATCAAAGGAATATAAAGGAACAAATCTCTTTTGGTCCAGAGAATCGATGCAATAACCTCCATATAGGTTGAGCGGTTTGAGGATATGATTAACAATATAGCTGTCGATACGCTTATTGGTCAGTTTCTCGAGAACGGCCCCAGCCATATTAAAATTGAGATTACAATACTGGTATTGTGCACCGGGTTCATAACGATTGTAAGAATCTTTCCAGTTTGGGTTCTTGGTCGGGTTAATAACATCAAGATTAAAATAACCGTTTTTATCGTTGATACTGGAGGTGTGAGAAAGGACCATCCGAAGTGTGATTTTTTTGTCTGGGAAATTGGGATTTCTGATTGGAAACCCAATCAGCTCGCCAAAGTCGTCGTCCAGCTTGCACCTTCCATGTGCTATTAATTGCATAAATGATGTTGCGGTGAATGATTTTGAAATAGAAGCAATTCTAAAGAGATCATTTTCCCCAAGGGCCGTTTTTGCTTCCAAATTTTTGTAACCGTAATTTTTGTGGAACTCAATCTCATTATTTTTAACAACGACAACGCTAAGCCCAATTGCATCATACCGATGCATAATTTCTGTTAAATCACGGTCGATTTCTGTATGCTGTCCAAACAAGGTGCTGGGAAATAACAAGAAAATCACGGAAAAGAGTAGGAGAGGATGCTTTCTCATAGAATCGATTTGTTGGAATGTTAGTTATGGCATAAATGTAAGAAATCTATGCCAATAATTAGAATAAGCCCTTTTTAACCTGTCCGCGGTATAAACTATGGTACCAAGTTGTCTAAATAAAAACTATTTTTATTTAAAACTATTCTAAACAATAAAATAATATCGTATGTTTGCGGCGACAAATAATTTTTACGAACTCTCAATTTATTAACATGAAAAGATCTTTTCTAGGACTTGTTTTAAGTCTAGGATTGGTAGGAGCAATTCATTTGGATGCATCGGCGCAAAGTAAGGGGATACATGGCCGTGTTAAAACCAAAGATGGTGCACCGATTGAATCGGCGACGGTAACGATAGTTTCTTTAGGCAGGTCGACTTCGACTTCCGGTGATGGTAGCTTTCATTTTTCTAATCTTCCTGATGGAACTTATACTATTCGGATCAAAAGTATCGGAAATGGTGTAGAGGAGCGTACAATCGAGGTTAAAAATGGGAAGGCAACAGCCATTAACGTTGCTTTGAATATTTCTGAATCTCAATTGGAGCAAGTGGAAGTGGTGGGTTACAACTCGCATAACAGTAAAACAGTTAATGTCGGTAAGGCGGGGATTATTGATAGAGATCTGCCTCAGAGTGTACAAATTATAAATGAGCAGGTGATTTCTGATCAACAGGTCAATCGCTTGAGTGATGCACTTAAAAATGCAAACGGTGTCGCTATGGGAGCGAATCGGGGTGGTGTAAATGAAAACTTCTACGCTAGAGGATATAGTTTAGGTGGAAATAATATATTTAAGAATGGTGCCCGAACCAACAATGGTGGTTCAATAGAGGCAAGTACTTTGGAATCTGTAGAGATTCTAAAAGGTAGCTCGGCGTTGTTGTATGGAGGTGTATCTGGTGGTGCTGTTGTCAATTTAGTTACAAAAAAACCGAAGTTTTATTATGGGGGTGAAGCTTCCATGCGTGTTGGAAGTTACGACTTTTATAAGCCGACCATAGATGTATATGGACCTATCTCCAATAAAGTTGCTTTCCGTGTGATAGGAACTTATGAAAAAGCGGGTAGCTTCAGAGATCAGGTCAAGTCAAAGCGTACTTATGTAAATCCTTCTGTTCTATATAAAATATCGGATAAAACAGATCTGAATTTTACATTTGATTACTTAAAAAGTGATTTCACACCAGATTTTGGGATGGGAACCGTGGACGGAAAGTTGAATAATGAAGTTGGGAGGAATACTTTTATGAACGTACCTTTCGCTTTCAACAGGACAAACACCTCAAACGGGCAGATCAATTTGAATCATAAGTTTAATGAGTCATGGAATCTTAATGCGATAGCAAGTTACCAAACATATGATCGTGATTATTATGGATCAGATCGGATACAAGCGAATAAGGATGGGCTTGCTGCCAGGAGCTTAAGTCGATCTAGATCAAATGAATTTACGGCCAACCAGCAATTGAACTTAACAGGTGCTGTAAAAACAGGTGCAATTAAGCATAAGATTTTGGTTGGAGCGGATGCAGATCAATCGCATGCAAATGCCTATGCATTTGCAATTGATGCCTCTAAAAATGTTGGCGGTGTATACGATTCTATTTATGTTTTTAACCCTTCACAAACCGCAGCGCATTTAGCTTCGGGAAAGGGACTTCGGACAGATATGCCACAAGCAGATCTATTGACCAAAACAACGACGGATATCTACCGTTATGGTGTTTTTTTTCAGGATTTAATTGAAGTTACCGAAAAGTTTAAAGTATTGGCTGGTATTCGCTATACCTATCAACGTACACCGAATTCGGAAAAATATACCTATGCGACAAATCAATCGGAAGAAATCATAAATTTAGATGGTCAAAAAAATCCAATCGGAGCTAAGGTGGATAAAGCATGGTCGCCTAAATTTGGATTAATTTATCAGCCGATTCCATCATCAAGTGTTTATGTGACCTATGCTAATAACTTTACATCGAATTCAGGATACGATGTAAATTATCAGCCATTAGCGCCGTCCATAATCGACCAGTATGAAGCAGGGGTAAAAAATGACTTCTTTAACGGTCGTTTATCGGCAAATGTCGCTTGGTATAGAATCAACAATAATAAATTTGCGCAGCAATTATTGGTGTTACCTGATGGTACAAATAATAGCGATGCAAATATGAAAGAATTTTCCGGAAAGACGGCCTCAAGTGGTTTGGAAGTAGATGTTACTGGAACCTTATTACCAGGATTAAATGTTATTGCTGGTTATTCGTACAATTATATGCGCTATACTGAAACTAATCCGATTTCGAGTTATACGACGATTGTTAACGGGCAATCAAAAGTGACAGAGATCTCAGGAAGCGAAGAAAATGTCCGTTTAGTAGGAACAACGGCGCATACCGCTAATGGAACTGTATTTTATACTATTCAAAATGGATCAGTCAAAGGATTGAAACTAGGTTTCTCTGCATTTTATACTGGCCGTCGTAATGCTGGTTGGAATAACAGTAAGATTAATGTTCGTGACGGCCTAAATCGTTTGATCTCAGTTAGTCCATTTACAACAATAGATTTTTCCGTTGGCTATGCTTACAAAAACTGGAGTATCCTAGGTAAGCTATCTAATATTACCAATGCGTTCAACTACTATATTCATGAAAACTATAGTGTAAATCCGATTCCCCCGCGTAGTTTTATGGCAACATTGGCTTATAAATTCGAGAAGAGATAAAACGACTCCCCAATATATAAAAAACGGAACCCGCATGCTGTGGACTCCGTTTTTTTATGTTGACAAGCTCGATAGATATATTTTTAGGAGCCATTGAAATTAAGATACTCTCTTTGAATACATTCCATAAATTCTCCTAAAGCGCTGTTTTTGCTTTTTATATTGGAAACGAGGATAACTTCTGTTTTACTTTCCACATCCTCAAGTTTCCTGATTTTTAGTTTTAAGTGTGGATATTGTTTGATAGTGGATGCGGGCACTACTGCAAGCCCTAATCCTTGCGATACCAATTCGAGAATGGAAGACATCGAATTGCTCTGATGGACAAATTTGGGTTCGAATCCCATACGGTTACAGGTATTGATAACTAGGCGATGATATTCGGAAGCGTATTTCTGATTGAAGGAAATAAAACTTTCATTAAAGAAGTTGATCGCATTGAAGTCAACCTGTGCATGTCCTACAATCACCATGGGGTCTTCGAAAAGTGGAGTTGTCAGCAATTCACTCGAATAAATTGGAGCACGCATGATACCTAGATCCAATTTTCCATTTTCCAAAGCCAGCTTTTGTTTCTGTGTCGAAGTTTCAAAAAGACTAACCCGTAGGTATGGAAACTTTTGTTGAATTTGCTTCAATACCGTGGCAAGCATCTTTTTTGGCGTTGAACTGATATAGCCCAATTTGAATTCTCCAGAGATATTGTTGTGAATCTGCTTGGTAATTGTTTTGCTATGCTCGATATTCTGTAAAATCTCAACAACCTCTTCCAAAAAGTATTTACCAGCTTCCGTTAATTCGACGCGTTTGTTGGTGCGAAAGAAAAGAATGACGCCTAATTCGTCCTCTAGATCTTTAATCTGCCGACTTAATGGCGGTTGAGACATAAATAAGCGTTCTGCTGCTCTGCCAAAATGAAGTTCTTCGGCTACTGTTTTGAAATAAATAAGATGTCGGATTTCCATCGATACTTTTTTGGTATGAATTGATGACAAAATAAATATTTTTAATGAATTCTAGTTAGTCCTACCTTTAAATTATTAAAAATTAGTGGATGAAATACTTTTGATCGGTTAATATAAAAGACTGAAGAATGGATAATTCATCTGAACCTCAAACAACAAATAATTTAAAGATGAACAAAGCGACACTACAAGAAATTGAAGCAAGGTTTGACAATGACGTGGAACGGTTTTCAAATTTAGAAACAGGCCAAGCTACAACATTGGATGCGGTCTGGAATATGGAACTGATCACAGATGCCATTTCTAGTCTTTATCCCAATGCAAAACATATTCTGGATATCGGATGCGGAGCAGGGAATTACGATGTAAAGCTTCTGCAAAAATTGCATTCCAATCCAAATGTTAGTTTAGTGGATTTAAGCCAGCCTATGTTGAATAGAGCAAAGGAACGCATAGGGGCATTAACTAGTGGTCAAATTCATTTAATAAAAGGAGACTTCAGAGAAGCCGCTTTGGAGGAAAACCAGTTTGATGTCATTATCGCAACGTCAGTTTTACATCATCTGCGAGACGATGAAGATTGGGAAAATACCTTTAAGAAGTTATTCCGATTATTGCGAACTGGAGGAAGCTTATGGATCTTTGATTTAATTGAGCAAAATAATGAGCATCTTCAGAAGTTAATCTATATGGAAAAATATGGGGAATATTTGACGAAGCTGCGGGATGAAGAATACCGTGATCACGTTTTTGACTATATCGAACATGAAGATACACCGAGATCCCTGATCTATCAACTCAATTTATTGACACAGGTAGGCTTCAAAAATATTGATGTTCTACATAAAAATCTATGTTTTGCTTCCTTTATGGCATTTAAGTGATTTTTTTGAATTAGACTGTTACACATGTGTTACAGGAGTGCTTTCAAAAGCTATTTGAGCCAAGTTGAAAAAAAAATAAGTATTTTTCATGTCAAATTTTGTTAATAGCGGGTTTAAATGTATTTAAATGGGGTGCAAAACAAATAAGGCGATACGGGGAGTATCGCCATAAAATCACACTAACTATTAAAAAACCTATAGGACTAGGAATTTACAAATTCAATAAACCAATGTCTGTTTCATCTCGCGCTCTTCTACTTTTATTCCTCGTCACATGCGAGATATCAAATAAATAATAAAATGTAATTATTAAGGTCAATACTTTAAAAAAAATAAGTATTTCCATTGGTTTACGTAAAGATATGTCTTTATTTTTAAAATACAAATAAAAATGATGAAAATTGAAAAATTATTATTATTTGATGGTTTTCAAGAATTCTTCCCAGGCGATTTGATCTGTTTTGAAGGTCAAATCTTCCGTTAAAACAGATTCGATTGGCACCCATCGAAAAGATTGAAGTTTATTATCTTCGGGCTTTTGCTCCGGATCGAAATCAAAAGCGCTGTTTGTTGTTCTGATTTGAATAGGAGAGGTATTCTCTACCTGATAGTAAATCGATATGATTTGGCTATCATTAAAGCTTGATTTCTCATAAAAGTCTGTCGTGTAAATGTGTTTAACAATAGCAATGTCAAAATCACACTCTTCCTGATATTCGCGGATCAAAGCATCCAATAAGCCTTCTCCATACTCTAAGCCCCCACCAGGGAATTTGGTAAATGAAACATTTTCCGTTCTTTCGTCACTGATCAATACCTCTTGTTTTTCATTGATCAATATTCCGTATACTCTTACGTTAAATGGAAACATGAGTTAATTATGTGTTTGTATATATTTAGTTTTTTTAATTACAGTGGCATAAAACCATTGTCTATCGCAAATTCATCCAATCCTATATAGGAATAATGTCTGGGAAGAAACCAGCCTATAGCTTCCATGATATTTGTAAATTCCTTTTCTGTCCGGAATTGATTCGCAACAATATTGAAGGCCAGATCTTGTGAAGCATTTTCTTCATCTTTATAATTACGGGCCAGGAGCATAACCTTCGCGTTCTTTACCCCATAATAATCCAAAAACTCACGTAATTGCGCGCGTACTGTTTGCGGAAGGATAGTCTCGGCCGGTTGCCCCACTAATATTTCTTCATCTTTGCCGATAATAGTCTGCTCATTTTTCTTTGTAAAGATGCTATCGTCGGTGTAGAATTCTCCGTTTAGAAAGTAATTGACTAAGTCACCGTAGGTAAATACCCAATCTGGATTTTCATTTTGTGTGTTGATGGCGATACCAAAACCTTTTGGTAATACAAAATCCTTTAAGCGATTTTTAATGACAAATGCTTGGAAGTTTTGGTCTTTCGGAACACTTTCAAGTTGAAAATACGGGAATCCATCGGGGCCAACAACAACTTCTGTCTCGGCTAATTTTAATGTACATTCAGCAATATTAGCTAGAAATACATCGCGCCACTGCTCATCCCGTTCTTCGAAAGGAACCTCCATTAGACTATTGACTATAATCGTTTTTTCCAGGTCTCCTAACCGGTTATCATTTGCGTTATTGCTATCATCAAATAAATGTATTGTATTCATCTCGGATTGTGATTTTATGATTTGCTGGTAAAAGTAAAAGAATATTTATTAATTAACGACGTTTTCTAGATTTTGAAGAACCTTTTCGTGCACTGGTTTGACTACTGGAGAGCATTTTCTCCCAGCTGAGCAAGTAGGGGTGCTGATCATCAATTCTAATTTGCCGCTTCAAGGATAGCTGCAATCTGATCCACTTTTCATTGTCCTCCGCATCGCAAAAGGTGAAGGCTTTTCCGTCAGCCTCAGAACGGCCTGTCCGACCGATCCGATGGGTATATAGTTCGGTGGAATCTGGAACTTCATAGTTGATGATCGCCTCCAGCTCTGGAAAATCTACTCCACGTGCCAAAAGGTCTGTAGCAATCAAAACACGTATTTCTTTCTGTCTAAACTTAGCAATAATCTCTTCTCGTTTTTGCTGTGATTTATCGCCATATAAAGCCGAACAAGAAATGCCATTTCGGTTTAAATCCGTTTCGATTCGTTCGACTCCATGGACCGTTCGGGTGAAAACAATCGCCTGCCCTGAAATCCTGTTTTCAAGGAGATAGCGCAATAGACTCTTTTTATCATTTTTATCTACATATAACACAGACTCCTCTATTTGGGCTTTTTTTTCGACTGCATCAATGATGATCTCGACAGGATTGTTTAACCTTTTTCGAACAATTTTTTCGATTTCAACGGTTTTCGTAGCCGAACTAAAAATAGTTTGTCTTTCAGTTGGCAATGTATTGATGATTTTGTTGATATCTGCAGCAAAACCAAGGTCTAGCAATTGATCGAATTCATCGATCACCAATGTATCTATTGTCTTTAAATCAATAACCCCCTGATCCATAAAATCCAGCAAACGTCCCGGAGTAGCAAGGATCATCTGCGCTTGCGGATAGACATCCAATTGACTTTCATAAGTTCCGCCGCCATAGAAGCTGGCTATGATCAACTCCATGCCCTCGATAAGATTCGTTATGCGCTGTTGTGTCTGGATACAAAGTTCCCGTGTCGGGAGCAGTATAAGGACTGATAGACGGCTGGTGTTAACTATAGTTTTTAAACGTTGAATAATCGGGATGGCAAAAGCTTCTGTTTTTCCCGTTCCGGTAGGGGCAATCGCCAAACAATCTCTGCCCTCTAAAATGGCAGGAATAGCTCTTTCTTGAACAGGTGTAAGCGAAGAAAGCTTTTGTTTTTCAAGATTAGCGGTAAGGAGTTTATCGAGTTTTAGTGTTGAAAAATTCAAAATAATGAATATAAAACCCAAAAATAAAAATTAAAAAGGACAAAGCAGGTTTTACCTAGCTATAGGCATCAAAAAATCTATAAAAATTAGGATTTTTTATCAAAAAGTACTAATTTGAAAAATTAGAATATTCTATTTCAAATATGAACTACTGATTGTCAATTTATTTGACAAACACCAATTATATAGAATAATATTTTTGTTAAATTTGTTGAAACAAAAAAGAATATGTTTGATACTGCATTTGACCAAAACAATGAATCTATTTCCACTTTGAGCTTTGACGAGTTCAAAAAGATTATTGTGAATGATTATCGAACTGCCTTGGAAAGTCGTTACGTGAGTTTATTGGGACGTAAAGAAGTGCTTACAGGTAAGGCTAAGTTTGGTATTTTTGGCGATGGAAAAGAATTGGCACAAATCGCGATGGCTAAAGTGTTCAGAAATGGGGACTGGCGGTCGGGCTATTACCGTGACCAAACATTTATATTTGCTTCAGGCATCAGTGATGTCTACCATTTTTTCTCTCAGTTATATGCTCATCCAGATGTGGAGGCAGATCCTTCCTCTGCGGGAAGACAAATGAATTGCCATTTTTCGACACGTGTTGTGGACGATCAAGGTAATTGGCTGGATCAAACGGTTCAGAAAAACTCATTTTCAGATATTTCGACAACAGGCGGTCAGATGGCGCGATTGTTGGGTTTGGGGCTTGCTTCTAAATTATATAAACAGAATAGAAATTTAGACTATCTATCTTATTTTTCAAATAAAGGGAATGAAGTTGCATTCTGTACTATTGGCAATGCAGCTACTTCTGAAGGTGTATTTTTTGAAGTTATCAATGCTGTAGGTGTACATCAGATCCCAACAGTTATCTCCATTTGGGATGATGGATACGGCATATCCGTTCCTAATGAAATTCAAACAACAAAAGGCGATATTTCAGAAATCCTTAAGGGCTTTCAGAAGGAGGATTTGACGAATGGAATAGAAATTTTCAAAGTGAGGGGATGGGATTATGCGGGGTTATGTGAAACGTACGAACAGGCCGCACATATTGCTCGCGAGAAACACATTCCATGTTTGATCCACGTGACCGAATTGACACAGCCTCAAGGGCATTCTTCATCTGGTTCGCATGAACGGTATAAATCGCAGGAAAGATTGCAGTGGGAGACTGACTTCGATTGTATAGCAAAAATGAAAGAATGGATCTTAAGTTCTGGTATTGCTAACTTAGCGGAGTTGGATCAATTGGATCAACATGCTAAAGATCATGTTCGTCAAGAACAAAAACGAGCTTGGGCCGACTATATCCAGACTTTGAGCATCGAAGCGAAGGAGGCAATAGATTTGCTTCAGCGCATCCCAAATGAACGGGCTGATTTTGCGTCAAAGAAATTACAGTCTATGGTAGAGCCTTCTTTGAAAGAAGTATACGGTCAGGTCCGGAAGGTATTGCACGAGCTGAAAGGTCAGCATAGCGAGGGACGCCAGCACTTATTGGATTGGTACAAGGAGAAGCAAGAACTTAATGAGAAACGTTATAACTCAAAGTTATTTACTGATGGTGTAGATTCACCTGCTCATGTTGCTGCTGTATCTGCAGTTTACAGTGAAGAAGCTAAAGTTGTCGATGGACGTGAAGTCCTGAACCTATGTTTTGAAGAAAATTTTAGACGTGACGAAAGATTATTGGCTTTCGGAGAGGATGTTGGAAAAATCGGGGATGTGAATCAAGGTTTTGCAGGTTTACAAGAGAAGCTTGGTGTGCACCGTGTATTTGATACAGGAATTCGAGAGAATTCAATTATCGGAAAAGGACTTGGTTTGGCAATCCGTGGACTTCGTCCAATTGCTGAAATCCAATATCTAGATTACTTGATATATGGTATTACGGTAGCAAGTGATGATTTAGCAAGTTTAAGTTATCGTACTTTTGCCGGCCAGAAGGCACCTGTAATTATTCGTACGCGCGGCCATCGATTGGAGGGGATATGGCACTCCGGGTCGCCGATGTCGGTAATTTTGGGTTCCTTGAGAGGCTTGCATGTATGTGTACCCCGTAATATGACGCAGGCTGCCGGAATGTATAATACCCTGTTCCGCTCGGATGAGCCGGCAATTGTTGTGGAATGCTTGAATGGCTATCGTTTAAAGGAACGTTTGCCAGAAAATGTTGGTGAATTTACTGTGCCAATCGGTTATGCCGAATGCGTGAAAGAAGGACGTGACATTACCGTGGTATCTTATGGCTCAACTTTGCGTGTCGTTGAGGAAGCCGCCGTGGAATTGGAGCGTTTAGGAATCTTTATCGAAATAATTGATGCACAAACATTGCAACCCTTTGATAAAGGGAAGCTGTGTGCGGAATCGCTGAAAAAGACAAATAAACTATTAATTGTCGACGAGGATGTTCCAGGAGGGGCTTCTGCTTTTATCTTACAAGAGATATTAGAAAAGCAGAATGGCTATTACCTGTTGGATAGTCAACCGCGAACACTGACGGCGAAAGCACATCGTCCACCATATGGATCAGATGGAGACTATTTCTCCAAACCATCTTCCGACGATGTGGTAGAGACAGTCTATGCAATTATGCATGAAGCTAATCCAGAAAAATATCCATCTATGTTTTAATAGATGGATATTTTCTCAAATAACTGAACCCAAGATTTTGATGGTTGGATTGATATCTTTTCTTAACTGAATATACTTGCAGCACCGATCATAGCTGCTTTCTCTCCAAGTATGGCTGTGTAGATTTGAAATCTTTCAAATTCTTTTCGGTCTGCGATGAAAATGGGGAGTGCTTTTGCAATATTGCCGCCGACTATAAATATTTCAGATGCATGTTTCTCTGCGAAAAACTGCATGAAATCAAATAGATGTTTAGCGTATTCATCTTTGATGATTTGAAACTCTTCAGTTTCCCTATAATTATCCAAAATTTCTTTAAGCCCCGTAACATCTTTTCCTGCTATTTCCTTGAAACGTCTGACGAACCATCGCGTAACAAGAAATTCTTCGAAAATACAATCTTCATAAGGGCTATTCCATAAGGCTGCATCAAACGCCTTTTCGCCTTTATTCCATACTGCGGATCCAAGCCCGGTTCCAAGGGTAATGCCGAGTATCCGATTGTTTGTTTGCAAGTTCTGTACGAATATTTCGCCCTGTAGGAAGGCGGCAGCATCATTGATAAAGTGAATGGATTGTTTAGAAAGTCCCAATTCTTCTGCTAAAAGGCCCTTAATATCTTTTTTGTAAAGATCATCATACTTACTTTGCCCCTGTATTTCTGATATTCCATTTTCGTAGTCGAATGGTCCCGGCATGGCAATACCAATGAACTGAATGGGAGTAGGTGAAGTGGCTATGATATCCTGTATAGTTGATGCCCAGGTGTGTAAAATCGTTTTAGCATCTCCTTGAGAAAAAACGTGGTTTCTGGCCACGTTTTCTAGGTATATATTCCATTGTTTTGTGTCGATGATACAGGCAGAAATATGTGTGCCTCCAATATCAACACCTACGACATAATTATCTTGCAGCATGTTTGTAACTTTGATTTTTAAGTAGATGATCCGCGATTACAAGTGCTGCCATAGCCTCCACAATAATTACTGCTCTCGAAACAACACAAGGGTCATGTCTTCCCTTGCCACTTGCAATAGCAGGGTTGCCATGGATATCCACTGTCTCTTGATCTCTCATGATAGTGGCAACAGGCTTAAATGCTACTTTGAAAGTAATATCCATACCATTTGAAATCCCGCCCTGAATACCTCCAGAGAAGTTGGTATGTGTGTGCACTCGATTTAAATCATGGTCATCTGCTACAAATATATCATTATGTTCGGAACCTCGCAACTCCGATCCAGCAAAACCTGAACCATATTCAAAACCATGTACGGCATTGATGCTCATCATTGCCTTGGCAAGGTCCGCATGCAGCTTATCAAAGACCGGTTCGCCCAATCCAACAGGGACATGTCTGATGACAGCTGATATACGTCCACCAACAGTGTCACCAGCTTTTCTGACCGAATCGATAAATTCAACCATCTCATTTGCTGTTGCTGGATCCGCGCAACGTGCGATATTTGATTCCCGTAGATCAAGAAGGGCTTTTAGGTCTTTTGTGTCAACATTTGGCGCTTCAATAGTACCGACTCCAGAGACGTGAGCAAAGATTTCTATGCCAAATTGTTTTAGAAAGCTTTTTGCTACAGCGCCAGCAGCAACACGGGCTGCTGTCTCTCTTGCTGAAGAACGTCCTCCACCACGATAGTCACGGATCCCGTATTTCATTTGGTAGGTGAAATCAGCATGGGAAGGTCTGAAGATATCCTTGATATGTGTGTAATCTTTCGAACGCTGGTCTTCGTTTGGAATGATAATCGCAATTGGTGTTCCAGTTGATTTTCCTTCGAACACGCCGGACAATATCTGAGCTGTATCGCTCTCTTTCCTTTGCGTCGTGATCTTCGATTGACCTGGTTTTCGTTTGTCGAGCTCAGACTGGATAAATTCCTCGTCTATTGTTATATTTGAAGGGCAACCATCAATAATTACACCTATAGCTTTGCCGTGTGATTCGCCAAAAGTGCTGATTCTGAATAAATCGCCAAATGAATTTCCTGCCATAAAAATTAAATTTCAATAAACTTAGATAAATTTGCTTTTATATGCAATTGTAAAGCGGTGGACAGAACAGAAATTTACGGATCCGTCACTCAATTAAGCTCCACTGATTGCGTCACAATTATTTGTCCCAGGCTAAAAGCCTGTCTGGGAGATAATAGGTAAAAAACAGGGATTAATATTGATTTAATCCCTGTTGTAAATATGTTAGTCAATTATAAAAGCTTGTGCCTGCAAATGGTTCCAAAAATCAGGATATGATTTTTCCACAACTTGAGGTTCAGCAATCTTGATCTGGTCAAAAACTAATGCTAAAGGTGCGAATGCCATCGCCATGCGGTGATCTTCGTAAGTATCGAAGGTTACTTGTTCAGGCTGATATACCTGTGCTGTTTTCAGGTGATAGGTATCGCCATCCTCAATCAGTTCTGCACCAAATTTTGCAATTTCAGTCTGTAGTGCGGCAATGCGGTCAGTTTCCTTGATTTTTAAGGTTTCTAGGCCTATAAACGATATGTCACGTTTTAATGCAGCAGCAACAACGACTACAGTTTGTGCGAGATCGGGACATTCTTTAAAGTCGAATAAGGTTTTATCCGAATCGATCTGCTTTTTATTTAAATGTAATCCGTCTGATTCAAAGCTTGATTGTACACCGAAATGTTCCATAATGCTTGCAATCGCAATATCCCCCTGTAGACTATTTTTTCTTAATCCAGGCAATACTATTGATGCATCTGCGCCTGCCAGTGCGACGATCGCGTACCAATAGGAAGCAGCACTCCAATCCGGTTCCACATATATTGTTTGCTTATCAAATACCTGCGGCGCAATTTTAATCGCATTGTCTGTCCATTCATGTTGAATTCCTACACTTTTGAGCATATCCAACGTCATGGATACGTAAGGTCTGGAGGTTAATTCGCCTTCAATTTCTAAAGTCAGTCCCTTTTTTAAGGCCGGAGCAATTAATAAGAGGGCTGATATATATTGGCTGCTGATATTTCCCTTAATCTTGACACGGTCTTTTCCTTGAAATAGTCCGCCCTCGATCTTCAAAGGTGGGTATCCTGCCTTTTTTTCGTAGTGGATTTCAGCACCAATTTCTTTCATTGCATCGACCAATATACCAATAGGACGCTGTTGCATGCGTTCCGTTCCCGTAAGGATAAAATTTCCTTTAACAAGGTTGAGGTAAGCTGTTAAGAAACGCATAGCTGTCCCGGCAGGACCTATATCAATGGTGTTATAGCCTGGTTGGGGATCTGATGCGATCTGCAGCACGCGGTTTAGCGTTACGGTATCGGCGGCCTCAGAAAGGTTGGCGATTTCAACTTGTCCTTTGCTCAGCGATTGGATAATAAGAGCACGGTTGCTCTCAGATTTTGAACCTGTGAGTTGGACCGTGCCTTGTATCGTTTTTGATGGATGCGTCAGCGTGATGACTTGTTGATTCATTATGCTTCTGCTGTTGGTTGTTCTTGCGTATTCATAACCGCATTTTGTTTGCGGATAGATTCGTTGTGAATTAATTCGAGGAATTTTGTCGCAAATTCACTTCCTAATGAAAGCGCTTCTGCTAATTTTGTACGTTTTTGAACAATCTCGTCCCAACGGTTAACTTGTAAAATAGTAACATTGTTGTCGCGTTTGTATTCTCCGATTTTCTCCGCAATTTTCATACGTTCACCAATTTTTTGGATGATTAAATCATCTAATTTATCGATGTTGCTACGTAATTCTGCTAATTTATCTTCGAAAGAAGGGTTATCAGAAGCTGCTTTACGTAAGGTCAAGTGGTCGATCAAATCTGCCAAAGCAGCCGGAGTCACTTGTTGTTTTGCATCAGTCCAAGCGACAGATGGATCAATATGCGATTCGATAATCAATCCTTGCATATCCATATCCATTGCTTTTTGTGCAATATATGGCAATAACTCACGGTTTCCACAGATGTGACTTGGATCGTTAATGATTGGTAGATTAGGACAAGCAGTTTTTAACTGAATTGCCAAATCCCACATCGGTTCATTGCGAAATGCTGTTTTCTCGTAAGAAGAGAAACCTCTATGGATGGCACCTAATTTTTTGATACCAGCACGATTGATACGTTCCAATGCACCGATCCACAACGATAAATCAGGGTTCACTGGGTTTTTAACGAATACGGGGATATCAACGCCTTGTAAAGCATCTGCAATTTCCTGTACAGTAAATGGATTAGCCGTCGAACGTGCGCCTACCCATAAAACATCTACACCTGCAGCTAATGCTTCTTCTACGTGTTTTGCTGTAGCCACTTCAGTAGCCGTTAAAAGACCTGTTTCCTCTTTTGCTCTTTTTAACCATTCCAAGCCAATTGAACCGATACCTTCAAATTCTCCCGGACGGGTACGAGGTTTCCAGATGCCGGCACGTAAAATGTTTACTTTTCCTGTGTTTGCCAACAAATGTGCTGTTGAAACCAATTGTTCTTCTGTTTCAGCACTACAAGGACCTGCAATGATTAAAGGTTTGTCTCCTGTGTCCAACCAAGATTTTAAAGGAGTGATGTCTAATGTATTTTTCATGTTAAGTTTGATTATCTATTTTAAATTGTATACGCTATTGTTAATTATAATTTTTCGTTTTTGACATATTCGCCCATAATATTGAAATTGATACTATGTTTGAGAACCTTCCGGATCGCTGCTTCGTAATCAGTCTGTTTTTTCCATTCCACGTCAACGAAAAAGTCATACTCATTGCGTTTCCCAATGACAGGCATAGACTGAATTTTGCTCAGATTAATATTCTGCTCAGCAAAACATTGTAAAATGGTTGCTAGAGATCCGACCGTATTTCCCGTTTGGAAAGATAATGACGCTTTATTTGCATTTTTGTGCTCGACAACCTCATTAGATAATACCAAAAAACGTGTAGCATTCTTTTTATTGGTTTCGATTCTCTTTTCAAGGATTTCAAGGCCATAAATCTCAGCAGCCAGTGTGCCTGCGATCGCAGCGGTGTCTGTTAATTTGCGTTCAGCAATCATTTTAGCAGTTGCCGCCGTATCAGATCCTTCTGTGATACGTACTCCTTCCAGTTCTGAAAGAAATTCTTCGCATTGGCGAATGGCAATCGGATGCGATTCGATATGCTTAATATCTTTTAATTTAACACCGGGTAATACCATGAGATTCTGTTGAATGTTTAGGTATACTTCGCCCGTGATATGGAACTTGTAATCTCTTAGCAAATTATAGTTTGGTAATAGGCTCCCAGCAATGGAATTTTCGATCGCCATCACGATATAATCGACTTTTCTTTGCTTGAGCAATTCACAAGTTTTCTTAAATGAATCACATTCTACAATTTCAACTTCTCTGCCGAAAAATTTAAATGCGGCTTCTTCATGAAATGAAGCCTTAGCTCCTTGTATTGCAATTTTTAAACTCATTGTTTTTTGTTTGCTATTTTATCCTTAAACAAAAAGAGTCCCGATCATTTAAACCGGGACTCTTTTGTTTGTATTTTTTATGATTTATACACAATCTAATCCCGGCTCTTATTTTTAAAATAAAAGAAGTTAAAATAGAAATATGTATATGTTCTGTTCATCCTGTTGTTGTTTGACATTTCAAATGTACGAATGTTTTTGAAATATCAAAGAAAAAAATAATTTTTTATTGATAATATGGTGTTTATTTTAATGTTTTTATTGTGTTTTTTACTAGTTTTTTTAAACTTTTTTTGTGGAATTTTCTTTGAGCTTATTATCTGATTATTTTATTTATATTGCTTATTTTTAGTGTTTTGAGTATTTATTCTTTCTTTTTTCTGTCTTAAATTGCTTGAATTTACTGGTTTTTTATTGCTTAAAACAGGGTGATTTTTATGGTATTTTTAACGTGTTTTTTAACGTTAAAAATATGTGTTTTTAGTGTTAATATTTGCTGTTTTTTAAACTGCTTTCTTGAAAAAGTATTTTACTACCTTTGACCAAATTCTGAATTTTATGCTAAAGCGAATTAATTTTTATGGATGTGCCGGTGTGATTTGTTTGCTATTGACGGCTTTCAATTTTAAAGGGGAGGAAAAAGAGGCGAAGGTAAAACGTGTGATCGACGGGGATACCTTTGTGATTGAAAATGGCACTTTAAAAGGAGAAAAAGTAAGGTTAATCGGAATAGATGCGCCGGAAACAAGAAGGACGGCACGCAAAGAAATAGGTTATTACGGCCAGGAGGCAAAAGAATACCTAACTTCGATGTTGAATGGGAAACAGGTCAAGCTTGTGTTTGATGTGGGAAAACGTGATCGATATGGAAGACTTCTTGCTTATGTGTATCTTGGAAAGAAATTTGTCAACCGAGATTTGGTCGAGCAGGGCTATGCGGTATCTTATACCTTAGCGCCGAATGTGCAGTATGCGGATTTATTTGTGAAATTGGAACGCCAGGCCCGCCGGGAAAAACGTGGACTCTGGAAATAAATAGATTTTGAAGAATGATTTTTGTCTTATTAAGTGTCATCTGTAGTGTGACCGTAGCCGTACTATTGAAATTGGCTAAGCAAAATGGTGTTGAAACCAAGCAAGTTATTGTTTGGAATTATCCCGCGGCCGTAGCACTGACGTATTTTGTACTGCAACCTGACTTAAAATCGCTGGCATGGGATACGATGCCGGTTGCATTATATACAAGTCTCGCGATATTGCTCCCGGGAATGTTTGTTTTTATCGCTTTGTCTATTCGGTATAGTGGTTTGGTCAAGACGGAAGTCGCACAGCGCTTATCTTTATTTATACCGCTGCTTGCATCTTTTTTCTTGTTTCATGAAAAGATGGAAGAACATAAAATGCTGGGGATAGCTATTGGTTTATTGGCAATTTTGTGTTCGATTGGCTGGCAGAAAAGCCAGAATGATGGGGGGGCGAAAGATGGCCGTTATAAAATGCGTTATCCCTTGTTGGTATTTGTTGGTATGGGGATTATAGATATTCTTTTTAAACAAGTCGCTCTGCATGTCAATATACCCTATATCAGTTCTATGTTTATTATCTTTGTCATGGCGATGTTTATTGCCACGTTGTTGCTGTTCTATTTTCTTTTCGTGGAAAAGCAAAGTTTTTCGCGCAAAGCTGTGGGGTATGGACTGGTTTTGGGAGTATTCAATTTTTGCAATATTCTATTCTATATGAAAGCACATCGGGCCTTGCCAGAAAACCCTTCTGTTGTGTTTACTGGTATGAATATCGGTGTGATTTCCTTGGGCGCTTTAATTGGCGTCTTATTTTTTAAGGAAAGGCTATCACTATTGAATTATCTTGGTATAGCACTTTCTATTGTTTCAGTTTTAATCATAGCTTATCTATGAGTTTATTTGAAGATACTTATCGGACTATTGATGCCAAATATGAAGGGATTTTTAGGGATAAAGGAAGTAAATTTATCGCTTATGCCTTTCCTTTTAAATCCGAGGACCAATTGAAAGATCTTATTTTGCAAGTGAAAGCCATTCATCCGAAAGCGAGGCATCATTGCTGGGCTTACCGTCTGACAACCGATCGGGCGCTGTTTCGTGTCAATGATGATGGCGAACCTTCTGGTACAGCAGGCCGGCCTATTTTGAATGTGCTCCTGTCTATGGACGTGACTAACATTATCGTAATTGTCGTTCGATACTTCGGAGGAACATTATTGGGAGTTCCAGGGTTAATCAATGCTTACAAATCAGCAACCCAAGACGCTTTGGCCCAGGCAGAAATTATCGAACGGACAGTTAATGATCACTACGGGATTACCTTTGACTACCTCCACATGAATGATGTCATGCGGATAATTAAGGAAGAAGGGGTGGAAGTTGAAAAACAGGAATTCGACAATCAGTGTTATTTAGAGTTTGGGGTCCGAAAAATGCAGGTCAATCGAATTGTAGACCGATTTTCCAAAATAGAAGGCAGTCAGTTAACTTATTTATACACCATATGATTAACGAATCGGAATTGATTTTAAATGCAGATGGCAGTATATACCATCTGAATTTATTGCCAGAGGATCTGGCAAATATCGTAATTACGGTTGGTGATCCCGATCGTGTTGCGAAGGTGTCGAAATACTTCGACCGTATTGAACTCAAGAAAGGAAAACGTGAATTTATTACGCATACCGGATATCTTGGCAATAAACGGCTGACCGTAATTTCAACCGGTATCGGTACCGATAATATCGATATTGTATTTAATGAACTGGATGCGCTGGTTAATATTGATTTTGCAAACAGAACCGTTAAACCTGCATTGACTTCATTGGATATCGTTCGAATCGGGACTTCTGGAGCTGTGCAGCAAGATATCGAGATGGGAACTATTTTAGCGTCCGCTTACGGAGTAGGACTTGATGCATTGATGAACTATTATCAGGGATCTTACGATGGCGAGGAGCAGGCGCTTCAGGCAGAACTAGCCAACTATTTTTCCGCATTAAATCTGAAGCCTTACGTTTCGAAAGCTGGCACAAGCCTTCTGGATCGAATTGCCTTTGATTTACCGAAGGGAGTTACGTTGACTGCTCCCGGGTTTTATGCTCCACAGGGAAGGACTGTCCGCTCAACTAATACGATCCCTAATTTTATAGACTTGATCAATTCCTTTCGATATAAAGGTCAGCGCTTCACTAACCTGGAAATGGAAACAGCCGGTATTTATGCATTGGCTAACATGTTTGGACATCAAGCTTTATCCATCAATGCGATCTTGGCAAGTCGGGTAGGTGGTCGGTTTTCTTCCACACCCGAAGAAGTTGTTGATAAGGCTATACAGCTCGTTTTACAGCGCATTTAATAGTTTATCTGTGTCATGCAAGGGAGATGTTGATTTTTCTCAATTGATGCAGTAAAAGAGTTGAGAAGACTAGATAATTTTCAAATAGAAAAGGAGTTGTTTTTAAACAACTCCTTTTCTATTTGAATCAAATTTAAGCATGATGAACAGCAAAATGGTGAAGCTCCATAAAGATGAGCCACCATAGCTGATAAAGGGTAGTGGAATCCCAATAACAGGAACAATACCTATTGTCATGCCGATATTGATGAATAAGTGAAAAAATAGGATGGACGCTACACCGTATGCATATATTCTGGCAAAGGCTGAACGCTGTCGTTCGGCTATGTGAATAATACGTAGGAGTAAAGTGAGGTAAATGAGCAGTAGCGTGACTGATCCAACAAATCCCCATTCTTCTCCGACGGTGCAGAAAATAAAGTCGGTACTCTGTTCAGGCACAAAGTTATATTTTGTCTGCGTTCCCTGTAGATAACCTTTTCCCAAAAGTTGCCCCGATCCAATCGCAATTTTAGACTGATTCAAATTGTATCCTTTTCCTTTAGGGTCTTCCATTTTGCCCAGGATAATGTCAATACGGTCACGTTGATGGGGTTGTAGTACATGTTCATACACCAAGTCTACGCACAGAACAAATACAGCGCATGCAGCAAAAAGTATACTTAAATTAATAATGTATTTTCGCCGCTTACGGTAGTTCCACATCACTAAGCCAATCAGTAAAGCTAAAATTAAGATAAGTATCCAAGGGTTGACCAGTAAAGCAAGGACGAAAAGCAAAATGCAAAGACCACCGAAAATAAGTAGCTCATTATTCACATAGCCTTCCCGATAGAAGACAAAAATCAACGAGAAAAATGCAAGTGCAGATCCCGTATCAGGTTGTAACATGACCAAAAATACAGGAAACAAAACAATACCGGCTCCCATTGCCAATGTTTGCATGGTAGGCGCTTTATTACTTTGAGAACTTAAAAAGTTAGCCAAAAGCAGACAGGTCGAAAGCTTGGCAAATTCCGAAGGCTGCAAGCGGAAAAAGCCTAAGTCAATCCAGGCCTGGTTTCCACCGACATTTCGTCCAACGACCAATACAATAACAAGCAGTACCGCTGTTATACCATAAAATATTGGTGAAGCGGAACTGAAAAACTTAGCATCGATGATCAGAATGGATATCCCCAAGATAATTGCGGAAACAAGATACAAAGACTGTTTTCCGTAATTGGTCCCTAAAGTAAAGAAATTGGGTAGCTCAGGATTAAATACAGCTGCACGGATATTGAATAGGCCAATTAAGCATAGCGCCAGCCAAAGAATGATAGTGAGCCAGTCTATTTTCCCAAAGAAACTCGTTTTTTGATTATTCATATCTTCTCTTTATCTCGCTATGGTGAACAATTGTTTCTTTTGGTTTCGTTAAAGCAGCCAGTTGGCGTTTGGATTTTAATGTGTCCGTTTTTGATTTGACGGAATCAGCCTTTTTTACATCTTTGACCTTTGGATCCACCACTTTTTTAGGCGCAGGAAGAAAATTCGCTTTATAAATGCGGTCCTGAATATATTTTGGAGCAGTTATGGTGTCCTTGAGGTATTTTTCGACCATCATACTTGCGATAGGTCCAGCCCAGGTGCCACCGTAACCTGCATTTTCAACAAAGACGGCAATGGCAATTTTAGGATTTTCTCTCGGCGCAAAGGCAAAGAAAACGGCGTGGTTTTCACCATGTGGATTTTGAGCTGTACCTGTTTTTCCACACATTTCGATGCCTGGAATACGATTGGCCCAGGCAGTACCTTCTGGCGTATTGACAGCATCACTCATTCCCTGAATGACAACAGGATAATATTTCTCATCAACACCGGCACTGATTTTTTCCGTGAATTCCTTCTTGGTAATTTTCTGCGCACCGATACCTTTGATCAAGTGAGGTCTATAATAGAAACCTTTATTGGCAACGATAGCCATGATATTGGCCATTTGTAATGGTGTTATACCCATTTCCCCTTGTCCGATGGATAAGGAGATGTTGAAACTTGAACGCCATTTATCATTACCGTATCGTTTGGTATAAAAATCTGATGTGGGTAATAAACCCGGTTTTTCGCCTGGTAGATCGATGCCCAATTTATGGCCAATTCCAAACTGTGTCACTGCATTGCGCCATAGATCGTAAGCTTTAGGCCCGGACAGTCCACGTCCGTCGATCATTTTAGCATAGGTGAATCCATAATAGGTATTACACGATACGGCTACAGATCGCTGTAAGGTCGTTGAGCCATGATAGTGTGTACATCCCATCCAGCCCCGTCCACCGCCATAACTATAGCCATGTGGACAGAAAAATACCGTATTTCGATCAATCACACCCGCTTGTTGGGCAGTCAAAGCTGAAACAACTTTAAATACCGATCCCGGGGGGTAAGATGCTTGAATAGGCCTGTTAAACAAAGGATTTGTTGTTTTATCCTCCAATAATTTCATATAATTATTTCCGGACTGTCTACCGACCATCATGTTTGGATTATAGCTTGGGCTACTTACATAGGCCAAGATTTCACCCGTTGCAGGTTCGATAGCGACAATGGATCCCAATTTATTTTTCATCAGGTTTTCCCCTAGAATTTGAAGGTCTTTATCCAAAGAGGAAACCAGTCCTTCCCCTGCAACAGCGAGTGTGTCGTATTTCCCCTCCATAAATACGCCCTTGGGACGGTTCAGTGCATCGACCATTAAATTGTTAACACCCCGTTTTCCACGAATGAGGTCTTCATAGGAACGTTCCACTCCGCTTCGGCCAATATAGTCACCACTTCGATAAAATCCATTGGAGCGTTCAATATCCTTTTCATTTACCTCACTCACATAGCCCAAAAATTGAGCAGCTATACTGTCTGGATAGCTTCTGATCGTTCTTTTTTGAACATAGAAACCACGAAATTGATATTGGTATTCCTGGTATTGAGCCCATGTTCTCACAGAGAGCTGTTTTTCAAAAATCGACGCGCGGTAGGGCGAATGCACCCTGGCCTTTTCCATCCGTTTGATAAAGCCTTCCTTGTCAATATCTATCAATTTACAAAACAAAGCAGTGTCGATTTCTTTTACCTCACGTGGAGTAACCATCAGGTCATATACCGGTTCGTTCTGAACCAGCACTTTTCCCTTTCGGTCCAGTATAACCCCTCTGGCAGGGTAAATGATGACCTTGCGCATCACATTGCTGTTTGCGGAATGTATATAGGAATCGTCTATGATCTGTAAATAAAATAAGCGTGCCACCAAGGTCAGCGTGATGGCAATAAAGATTCCAGAAACGACGTACTTACGAGCAAAAAAACTGTTCATAGAAATGAATTTCTATCCATCGATCTACTACAACCGATCTTTCTTTTTGTAGAATAATATGCTAAATAATAGCATGATAATTACTGTAAATATACAACTTAAAACTATACTCAATAAGGTATATTGGATGTGTTGGAAGGAAAAAGATTCCAGCAGATACAAAAATGTATGATGAATCAATGTTCCAAAAAAGATGTAGGAAAAGAACCAGCGAATATTCATAAAACCCAGCATTGGGGTAAAGAAAGATTCGCGTTCTTCCACTTCAAGTGTAATCTTCATGAAGAAAATGCGGAAGGCAGCCAACGCGACGCAAGCAGCCGTATTCACTCCCAAAGTATCGTAAAATGAATCTACGGTAAGTCCAGTTAGAAATGCGATCAAATACACCAGGAAATTGGGTGTTCCTGTCGGAAGTAAAAAAATAAATAAGATGTAAGGAAATGCAGCGACCAGATTATAATAACCGATATTCTGAAATAGGAAAACCTGCATTCCTATCAAAACGATAAATCGAATAATATTAAATATTAAAATCCTAGCCATTGTCCTTTGTCGATTCTTCTAATGTCTTTAATTCTTTGCTTAACAGGTCTTTTACAACATATACATGCTGTAAGTTGGAGAAGTTGGTGCTTAGTAATATTCTAAGATCCAAAAAAGCATCTCCGGAAGAAATACCTGTCTGAATGACTGTTCCAACAAAAATTCCTTTCGGAAAATGCCCCGAATACCCAGAGGTATATACTTTGTCGCCTTTATTGACCTTGATGTGGTTTGGAATTTCCTTGACCATTGCGGCGCGATAATCCATGCTGTTGCCCCATACCAATGAGCCAAAGACTTCAGTGTGACCAAGTGTGACAGATATACGGGTATCTGGATGCAATAGGGATTGAACCGTGGAGAAGTTCTGTGAAACATTCAATACAATACCGACAACTCCGTTGGGAGCGATCACGCCCATTCCTCGCTCAATACCATCTTTACTGCCTTTATCGAGTGTTATCGTATTTGCTTTTTGGTGAATGCTATTGTTGATGACATTTGCAATAATAAATTCGTAACGACCAAACTCACTGCTGTCAATCGCGGGAACAGGACCGATCTTGATGCTGTCTGTTGAACGATAGGCTTGTAAGTCTTTTCTTAGTTGTGCATTTTCCTTTGCTAGGGCATCATTGGTCTCTCCCAGGTGCAGGTAACTTTTCCAGGAATTGACTTTCGCATACAGGCCTCCTATGATGCTATTCGAAGAATTTAAAACAGAATTACGTTGGAAAGAATTGTTGGTGATCACCAAAAATAACGAGAATCCAAAAAATAGGATAAACCAAAAGAATGCATTATATCGTCTCAGGAATAACCAAAGGTTTCTCATTTTTTAATGTGGGTATTTAATAAGCAAGCGATATAATAATTTTGCATATTATATCGCTCTTTAATAAAATATTGTTATTAATTATTGAACGGTTATGATTGCATCAAGAATTTAAATCGTCCAATATTTTTAAGCGCAATACCGGTTCCCCTTACGACAGCGCGTAATGGATCTTCGGCAATATGCACCGGAAGTTTTGTTTTTGCCTGTATACGACGGTCTAAGCCACGTAACAATGCACCACCACCTGTCAAGTAAATACCTGTTTGATAAATATCCGCTGATAATTCTGGTGGCGTGATTTCAAGTGCTTTTAAGATCGCCTCTTCAATTTTTGAAATGGACTTATCCAGACAATGCGCAATCTCAGTATAAGAAACAGTAATTTGCTTCGGAACACCTGTCATCAGATCCCGGCCTTGAACGGCGAAATCCGCTGGTGGTTCCTGCAGCTCAGGAAGTGCGGCGCCGACTTCAATTTTGATTTTTTCAGCCGTACGTTCACCGATCATGATATTATGCTGTCTTCTGATGTATTGTACGATATCAGAGTCGAAGTTATCTCCTGCAACACGAATAGACTGGTCGCATACAATACCCGATAAAGCGATGACAGCGATTTCCGTTGTACCACCACCGATATCGATAATCATATTACCCATTGGTTCTTCCACGTCAATTCCGATACCAACGGCAGCAGCCATCGGCTCATGAATTAAATAAACTTCCTTTGCACCGGCAATTTCTGCAGAATCGCGTACCGCTCTTTTCTCTACTTCTGTAATGCCGGAAGGAATACAGACAACCATACGTAAGGAAGGAAAAAACCAGCTTTTACCATTGTTTACCAATTTTACCATCCCTCTGATCAGGTGTTCAGCTGCCGTAAAATCGGCGATTACTCCGTCACGTAAAGGACGTACAGTCTTTATATTGTCGTGTGTTTTACCCTCCATTTGCATGGCCTGGCGACCAATGGCAATCACTTTGTTTGTGGTGCGGTCAAATGCAACAATAGAAGGTTCATCCACTACTACTTTGTCATTATGAATTATTAGGGTATTTGCAGTACCCAAGTCAATCGCAACTTCTTGCGTAAACCAATTAAATAAGCCCATCTGCTAATCCTTAAGCTATTTTAAAATAATATGCAAACCTACACAAAAAAAATTAATCTTTTTGAGGTTATACATCAAAAAAAACTACATTCTGAAAGTAAATTCGATCTGGAAAAAACTGTCCTTAAATTTAACGAATATAATCTGTAATTCTTACGTCCTAAGTGAAGTTATTTTTAATTGGATGCATTGTCAAATAAGAATTAAGCCTGTCTTTCTGATCGCATTGACGGTAGAGATAATAAACATTTTTACCAAATAGTAGTTTTGACAACTATTGCGAGGGGCTACGGTTGTAAAGAGCGCTTGTGCTATCCCATCATATCCTTTTACAAAATGTATTAACACGGTTAAATAACAGTAAAAAGAACAGCGCCATAATCCTGTGGGATCATGGCGCTGCTCGGGTTGTTGAGATATCTTAATTAAACCCTATAGCAAATTATTGGGCTGTTTCTGCCTGCTCTTCTTCCGGAGTCGGCTCATCATATTTGTGGAAAATTAGACGTACACCACTATTTTTGGTGAAGAATTTGATCGACCAGTTGACGAAGGTGATCAATTTATTTCTGAATCCATAAATAGACATTAAGTGTACAAACATCCATGTCATCCAACCAAAGAAGCCATTAAAATGGATTTTTCCCATATCAACAACAGCTTTGTTACGACCTACAGTAGCCATTGAGCCTTTGTCAAAATAATTGAATTTTTCTGTTGGCTGATTAGACATTGTCTGAAGAATGTGTTTTGCAACATAAGCTCCTTGTTGCTGAGCTACTGGTGCAACACCTGGCAAGCCGCGCGGAAGATCGTCTGTGATAAATGCCGACACATCACCAATTGCATAGACACCTGGCATATCGATAACACGACATTGATCATCCGTCTGTATACGGTTACCACGTTGGATAATCTCCTTTTTGAAACCATCCGGATATTGTCCAGCAACACCTGCTCCCCAGATAACTGTTTTTGTTTCGATACTTCTGCCATCGGCGAATGTAATCGAATTGCCATCATAGCCTGTTACCTGAACATTCAGTAACACTTCTACGCCCAGATCTTTTAGATATTTTTCAGAATCTTTAGAAGATTTTTCGGATAAGTTGGCAAGCACTTTTGGAAGTCCTTCGACCAGGTAAACCGACATCTCAGATTTTTTCAGTTCTGGATAATCTTTTTCAAGAACATTGTTTTTGATTTCTGCGATTGCACCAGAAAGTTCTACACCAGTTGGACCACCTCCAACAATGACAAAGTTCAAATTAGCTTTGCGGTCAGCCGGGTTTTCTATTCGTACGGCCTCTTCAAGGTTCTGTAAAACATAGCTTCGAATATTCAATGCCTCTTGTATGTTTTTCATCGGCAAAGCATATTTCGTGATTTGCTGATTCCCGAAGAAGTTCGTGGTAGCACCTGTTGCAACAATTAAATAATCGTAGTCAAAATCACCAACATCCGTTCTGACAATTTTAGCCTCGTTGTCTACGCTTTTTACGTCAGCAAGTCTAAAATGAAAGTTGTCTTGGCCTTTGAACATTTTGCGGACAGGGAAGGAAATAGAGTCCGCTGAAAGAGTACCCGTGGCAACTTGGTACATCAATGGTTGAAAAGTATGAAAGTTGTTTCTGTCCAGCAACAGAACTTCAACCTCCTTATTTTTAAGCTTTTTAGCAACTTCAATTCCTCCAAATCCAGCACCAATAATGATTACTCTTGGGAATTTTTTATTTGAACTATTGCTTGGCATATTTTTAATAGTTTGTTGTAAAAATTCGGTACAATCGAATTAAGCTGCAAATATCTTAAATTTTGACTCAAAAAGCTAAAAAATATTTATTTATTGTGCCGATATGTTGTGAATTTTATTGTTAAAAGGCCGATTCTTTCAATAAGATGTTTTGTAGTCTTTTGATTTTTAGTCTTTTATGCTTCCTGTAAGGCAATCAAAAAAAAATCTATTTGCGGTCTCATCATTGTGTATTTTATACACAATGATGAGACTATTGCAGCGCCCCTTTGATCTTGATTTTCATGCCGTTGTTGCCGTTTTGCAGATGAAGCTGACAGGCAAGCCGACTTTGATCATCGGCATCCGGAAGCGTGTCCAGCATGTCGAGCTCCTGATCACTCGGCGAAGGAAGTGTTTCTAGGCCTTCGACGACCTCGACATGGCAGGTAGCACATAAAGCCATACCGCCACAAGTGGCCAATATCTCGTATTCGGATGCCTTTAGAATTTCCATAAGCGAAAGATTGATATCGGTGGGTACCTCCAGTACATTTTCGGTGCCATCCCGATCAATGACAGTAACGTGAATTAGATTATCTTCCATGGCTAGAATGTATTTATACCGTTTACAGTGGTGTACTTGAATGTCAGTTTTTGATCTGGATAAACAAATTTGAACGCGCTTTGACACATTAAGGCCGCTTCATGATAACCGCAAAGGATGAGCTTCAATTTGCCGGGATAGGTATTAATGTCACCTATGGCATAAATACGTTCTATATTGGTCGAGTAATCAAAAGTGTTGACCTCTATGGCGTTTTTATCAATTTGCAAACCCCAATCTGCAATGGGACCGAGCTTAGGCGTAAGGCCATATAAGGGGATAAAATAGTCCGCGTCTGTCGCGACGACTTCCTTGTCTTTATTTGTTGTCTCAACATGGGACAAACTGCCATTGCCGTGAATATTGGTCAGATTGTGGGACAATAATAAGTTGATTTTACCCTGCTGAGCCAATTTGAACACCTTCTCAGCCGAGTCCGGAGCACCCCTGAAGGAGTCACTTCGGTGGATTAAAGTAACCTGCTGCGCAATATCTGCCAGGTGAAAGGTCCAGTCGAGAGCCGAGTCTCCGCCACCGGCAATGACAATTTTTTTATCCCGGTACTTGGCGGGATCCTTTACCATATAGTCTACACCTTTTCCTTCAAAGAGATGAAGATTTGGGATTTCGGGCTTGCGTGGTTCAAAACAGCCTAAGCCTCCAGCGATGACAATGACTTGCGTGTGGACAACCGTATTATCATTGGTTCTTACAATAAAAGAGCCGTCGTCCTGTTTTGTTATATGTTCCACACGCTCACCTAAGGTGAATGTGGGGTCGAAGGGTTTAATCTGTTCAAGCTGTTTATCGATCAATTCCTGTGCAGTGATACTTGGATAACCAGGAATGTCGTAGATAGGCTTGTGGGGATAGATCTCCGAAAGCTGACCGCCCACCTGGGGCAGCACATCAATCAGATGGCAACGCATTTTTAAAAGCCCAGCTTCGAAAACTGCGAATAAGCCAACAGGTCCTGCGCCGATGATACAGATATCAGTATTTATCATAGCTATTCGATGTTTAAATTGTTATATATCGTATTTAAAATCCTTGTAAAAGCTTCGAAATCTTCATCTGCTAGATTTTCCCAGGCCTTCATGCGAATCTCTGCAACAATCGGTGAAAGCGATGCTACTTTTAATTTGCCTTCGTCCGTTAAGTGCAGGTAGAGGCTCCGTCGGTCTGTTTCATCAATGACCCGTTCAGCCAGATTTTTTTTAAGAAGAATATCAACGATCCGTGTCAGTGTGGGCTGGTCTTTTCCACAGCGCTTTGCCAGTTCTTTTTGTGAGAGTTGATCTGTTTCGTATAAGGCTTTCAAGACAGTCCATTGATCCACAGTGATATCAAATCCTTTCTCCGCAAAAGAAGACTGGGCGAACTGTTTTACCTTCTTGGCCGTCTGATCCAAGATAAAAGAGTAGCGGTCAAATTTTTCGTTTAGCATACAAATATTTAGTACAACAAATATATTTAAAATATTTAGTATGACAAGTAATTTGAATGCAATAAAAAAAGGCGTTCGTTCGAACGCCTTTTTTATGGATTAATATAAGCGGTTATGGTCTTACAACCTCAGCTTTTTTAGCCGTGTTACCTTCTGCTAAATGCTTTCCTTTACGTAAGTCATATACCGAAGGTGCCGCTAAGATAATTGATGAATAAGTACCTACGATAACACCGATTAAGATCGCGAATGAGAATCCACGGATAACCTCACCACCGAAAATAAACAATACTGCAAGAACGAATACGATTGTCAATGAAGTAATGATCGTTCTACTTAAGGTAGAATTGATCGCATGGTTTACGACATCACCAAGATCTTCATTATGTGCATTTGGTTTCGACACGAATTCTCTCAAACGGTCAAATACAACCACTGTATCATTCACCGAGTAAGCAATTACCGTTAATATCGCTGCCACAAAGTGTTGGTCAATATCAAGTGAGAATGGTACGATGCCATCCAAGATAGAGAATAATCCCAATAAAATAATCGCATCGTGAATTGTTGCAATAGCTGCTCCAACTGAATATTCCCATTTATGGAAACGAATCAAGATGTAAGCTGCAACAATGATGATCGAGAAAATTGCTGAGCTGGTTGCTCTAGATTTAATATCGGTAGCGATACTTGGTCCAACTTTTTGAGACGAAAGAATCTCATGTTTATTCGATGCATCTACTTTTGATAGACCTTGATTTAATTTGTCCAATACTTCTTTATCGGCAGCATCAGAAGTTTCTTCGATATGGTATGTCGTTGTGATCCGAAGCTGGTTGGAGGCGCCAAATACTTTTACCTCTGTTGTTTTCTTGAAGATATCATCCAAGTTTGTACGTACCGCTTCTAAATCTACTGGTTTGTCATAACGAACAGTATACGTACGTCCACCTTGGAAATCCACACCTAAACTGAACCCTTTGGTGAAAATTGATGCCGCAGAAATTAAAACTGCAACGATCGAGATCGCGTAAAAGATTTTACGTTTCTGAACGAATTTAAAGTTTGCATTATGCAAGGTATTTGCAGACCAAGGGAAAGAGACTTTGATTTTGAAGTCTTTTGCCAACATCCATTCGAAGATAACACGTGTAACTAAGATCGCAGTAAATAATGAAGTAATGATACCCACCATTAATGTTGTTGCGAAACCTAAAATTGGCCCGCTACCGAACAAGAATAGGATAATACCAATTAAGAAGGTTGTGATCTGTGAATCCAGGATAGAAGGCAAAGCATGTTTGTAGCCATCTGCAACAGCCTGACGGATCGATTTACCTAAGCCCAGTTCTTCACGGATACGTTCATAAATCAAGACGTTCGCATCGACCGCAGTACCCATTGTTAATACGATACCCGCAATACCAGGTAAGGTCAGTACAGCATTTAAGGATGCCAATACCCCCATGATGATAAATACGTTTAACAATACCGCGATGTTTGCCACGATACCTGCAGTATTGTAGTAAGCGATCATAAAGATCATGACCACAATAATACCGATAACGGCCGAGTTGACACCGGCATCGATGGCAGCCTGGCCTAAAGTAGGACCAACAACTGCTTCTTCAACAATTTTAGCAGTCGTTGGAAGACGACCAGCTTTCAATACGTTTGCCAAATCCTTCGTATCTTCGACAGTGAAGGAACCTGATATCGATGAACTACCATTCGGGATTTCACCGTTTACAGAAGGAGCAGAATAAACCACATTATCAAGAACGATCGCAATTGCATCTCTGTTTTGAGCTGCTTTAGCGGTGATTTTCTTCCATTGATGCGCACCTTCGCTGTTCATTTGCATACCAACCACTGGTTGATTTTTCTCATCAAAGTTTGCGGTTGCATCGGTGATCACATCTCCTGTCAATACAGCACCATTGTCTTGTCCAGACCCTTTAATTGCATATAAAGAGAGTTGCTCAGGTGTCTTTTGCTCAGGTTTAACAGCCCATAAAAGTTTCAGATTTCCAGGAAGGATTGATTTTACTTCAGGACGTTGTAAATAAGCATTTACTTTTGCTGTATCTTTTAACGAAGCAATTCCTACCAATGGACCTGGGCCAAGTGTTGGCTGCTGGTTTTCGTTTAGATAAGCGTTTGCTCTTAAAATTTCAAATAGTGGGTTTTTCTGACCTAGATTAACAGCAGCACTGTCTTTTTTCGCATCTTTTTTACCACCCGTTAGATTGGACAATAAATCATCTGATTTTTTGCTTGTATCTGCTGATGCATTTGCTGTCGCTGCTGGAGCAGCTTTTAACGTTGCAGCTAAAGTTTTATCGATATTTTCTAATACTGGATAAACTTCTTGGTTCGTATAGGTCTCATAGAATTCCAATTTAGCAGAACCTTGGAGTAGGTTACGGACACGGCTTTCATCTTTTACACCAGGTAACTCGATCAAAATACGGTTTGTACCTTGTTGGATCTGAATGTTTGGAGATGCAACACCAAATTTATCGATACGCGTACGGAGTACTTTGTAGGAGTTTTGGATGGCGTTGTCTGCTTCTTTTTGAAGGAATGATTCAACTTTTGAGTCTGAATCACCTGGTTTAATTAGAGCAGCATTATCTTTTGTTGAAAAGAATGTCGAAAGTGGGGTTGTAGCACCAATGGATTTGTATTCTTCCATAAATAAAGCAACAACTGTTTTAGCACTTGTTTTGCTTTTTGCTACTGCTTGCTCCAACGCTTTGTTGAATTTCTCATCTTTTGGATTGTTGGCCAAATTGCGGATCAATTCGTCCAATGAGATTTCCATGGTCACGTTCATACCACCTTTCAAATCCAATCCCAAAGCGAGTTCATTTGCTTTGGCTTCCCGATAGGTGTATTTTGCAAAACCTAAATTGTACACTACTTCACCTGCCATTGAGTCTAGATAGCTCTTCTCTTTTGCCAAGTCTCCTTTGGCAAAATTCTCAGCATCTCGCTCCACATTGCGGGTCACCCAAGTAAATGATAGGGAGTATAGACACGCTAATGACACCACTATCACTAAAAGTTTAATCAGCCCTTTACCTTGCATCGTCTGTTATAATTGTATTAATTTTAATGTTAAATACTGTTTATGTAATTGATAATTAGTTCTCATTTAATCACATTTTACCAAGAATGGCAAAGGTATAAAATTTTTGTAGAATGAAAAGTTTTATTTATGCCAATTAGGTCAATGGCATAAAAATAGGAGAATTGAAGAAAAAAAGAAATATTAATTGATTTTATTTATAAAAAACCTTCACGATTAAATAATCAATAATAGCTGTGAAAGGGAACTGAAGGTTCTTTCTGGCCAATAGAAACACATGCTTTCAGAAAAAAAGGCCCTGCTCAAAAAGAGAAGGGCCTTTTACTACTGTTTAGTTGCTTATATTATCTCAATGTATACTTGATACCAAAGGAGAATGTTGACGCGTGGAAATCACTTCCATGGTTTAATTGCCAATCCGGTTTCCAGTCAGCGTGAAATCCAATAGGTGCCGATGGAATTTTAAATTCTAAACCGAGTTGTGGTCTTAAGCTTATCGCTGTATAATTATCTCCAATATCAAAAAAAGTAGCCTGTGCACCTATACCTGCATACCAACCCAATCCTGCAGCTCCGCGAAAAGGTCTAGCATGTTGCCAGTCAGCACCGATAGCTACAACATGATCGTCAAACATCACTTGTGCTTGACCGTTGTTAGCTCCTCCGATTGATTGTTTATATTGCACACCCCAAAGATCAGCGTGTTTAGTACCATCAAATACAACACCGATTGCTGCGCGTTGAGGAGATTGAGCTTTCGCTTCCTGTGCGCCAAATCCTAATGCTGCGACAGCAGCTAATGAGAGTAATGTCTTTTTCATAATTATCTTATCTTTATACTTTTATTAATTAAAATAACTTTTCGTGTTACAACAAAAGCAAATAGCTTGCCAAAAAATGAACATGGCCCAGGAATACCTCCTGTAGATGTTTAATTCATAATGTTTCTAATTTGTCTCCTGATTGTAATTTGTATATTTTATTTTTTATTATTGCTTATTTTTCTTAAATTTGCCTGGCAAATAGAAAACCCAATACATATTTGCCATGCAATTAGATCCACAAAAATTCGTAGCAGAAGGTCTCACATATGACGACGTCTTATTAATTCCAGCTTATTCTGAAATTTTACCCCGTGACGTTGATACGAGCACTTCGCTAACAAAAAAAATCAAATTAAATATTCCATTGGTTTCTGCAGCAATGGATACGGTAACTGGTGCTGATTTAGCGATAGCGATTGCACAAGCTGGCGGTATTGGTATGTTACATAAGAACATGACGATTGCAGAGCAAGCTGCTGAAGTACGCAAAGTAAAACGTTCGGAGAGCGGTATGATTCAGGATCCAGTAACCTTGTTGGCAACAGCAACAGTAGGTGACGCCTTCAACATTATGAAGGAGCATAAGATCGGTGGAATTCCAGTTGTAAACGAAAAAGGCCAATTGGTAGGTATCGTAACCAATCGTGATCTTCGTTTCCAGAAAGATATGGGTCGTCCAATCAACGAATTGATGACCAAAGACAATCTTGTCGTTGCTCCAGAAGGAACGGATTTAGTGAAGGCTGAAGAGATTCTTCAAAACGAAAAAATTGAAAAACTTCCGGTCGTTAACAACGAAGGTATTTTGAAAGGGTTAATTACTTTTAAAGATATCCAAAAATATAAACATTACCCCAATGCGGCCAAAGATAGCCACGGTCGTTTATTGGTAGGTGCTGCTGTTGGTGTGACACCAGATACATTGGAGCGTGTTGAAGCGCTGGTAAAAGCGGGTGTTGATGTAGTGACAATCGATACAGCACACGGGCACTCCAAAGGTGTTATCGATAAATTGAAATTGGTTAAATCCCATTTCCCTGAGTTACAGGTGATCGTTGGAAATATTGCAACAGGTGCGGCAGCGACAGCTTTGGCTGAAGCAGGTGCAGATGCAGTAAAAGTGGGTATCGGACCGGGTTCAATTTGTACAACCCGTATCATTGCTGGTGTTGGTGTTCCACAGCTCTATGCTGTATATGAGGTTGCTAAAGCATTGAAAGGAACAGGTGTACCATTGATCGCTGATGGCGGTATCAAGCAAACTGGTGATATTGCAAAAGCAATAGCAGCGGGTGCAAGCACAATCATGGCTGGTTCTTTATTTGCCGGGGTAGAAGAAGCTCCAGGGGAAACAATTATCTATGAAGGCCGTAAGTTTAAATCTTACCGCGGAATGGGATCAATCGAAGCCATGGAGAAAGGTTCTAAAGACCGTTATTTCCAAGACGTAGAAGATGATATCAAAAAGTTGGTTCCAGAAGGTATTGTTGGTCGTGTTCCTTATAAAGGTACACTAGCAGAAGTTGTTTATCAATATATCGGTGGATTGCGTGCTTCGATGGGCTACTGTGGAGCTGCTACAATTGAAAGATTGCAGGAAGCGCAATTTGTACGTATTACAGGGGCAGGATTGAGAGAATCACATCCGCATAATATTTCCATTACGAAAGAAGCTCCAAATTATAATAGCAGAGGCTAAACATTGCCTAAACGATATAAAAACCGATAATCTTGATTATCGGTTTTTTTGTGTAAAAATATTAGCAAAATAGCCCCACTGATCGATAGGAAATTTGTACTTTTATACCCTATTCTCAGGTTTTAAAATTTAAGGAGTTAATTTGGATTATTTAGCGGGTTTAAACCCTTCACAACGAGGAGCCGTAGAGCAAACAGAAGGTCCTGTGATGATTGTTGCGGGAGCTGGTTCAGGAAAAACACGGGTAATTACCTATCGTGTAGCACACTTGATTCAAAAAGGTGTTGATCCATTCAATATCTTGGTATTGACATTTACCAATAAAGCAGCCAAAGAGATGCGTGCACGTATCGTTTCTGTTGTTGGGAGCGAAGCGAAAAATATTTGGATGGGAACATTCCACTCCGTATTTGCAAAAATACTCCGTGTTGAAGCTGAATTGATCGGTTATCCCAGAAACTTTACGATCTACGATACCGACGATACCAAAAGTTTATTGCGAGCCATCTTAAAGGAGATGAATCTGGATGATAAGCTGTATAATGTCAATCACGTGTATGGACGGATTTCACAAGCAAAAAACAACCTGATCTCACCCCAGGAGTATAATAAAAATGAAGCCATATTGGCCGAAGATATTTCCAATGGTCGTGGTCAATTAGGGCAGATTTATATGACCTATGCGCAGCGATGCTATCGTGCAGGAGCAATGGATTTCGATGATTTACTATTTAAGACCAATGTCTTGTTGAATAAACATCCCGAAGTCCTGCATAAATACCAGCATCAGTTTCGCTATTTGATGGTGGATGAGTATCAGGATACGAACTTCTCGCAGTACCTGATTGTAAAACGTCTTGCGGCAGTAAATGAAAATATCTGTGTCGTAGGGGACGACGCACAGTCTATCTATGCATTTCGCGGGGCAAACATCCAGAATATCCTGAATTTTCAAAAGGATTATCCAGATGTCAAGATCTTTAAATTGGAGCAGAATTATCGGTCAACCAAGATGATTGTGAATGCCGCTAATTCGGTTATTGCCAATAACCAGAACCAATTGGAAAAAAATGTGTTCTCGGATAACGAAGAAGGTGAGAAGATCAAGGTTTCACGTGCTTTTTCAGATAACGAGGAAGGAAAGATCGTGGCAGATCTGATCATCGAGGAGAAATCGTTAAAGGGACTTAATTATAAAGATTTTGCCATTCTTTATCGTACCAACGCGCAATCCCGGGCAATGGAGGAAGCGTTACGTAAAATCAATATCCCTTATAAAATTTATGGCGGTACTTCTTTCTATCAGCGGAAAGAAATCAAAGACTTGATCGCGTATTTCAGACTTACATTCAACCCTAATGATGAGGAGGCTTTAAAACGCGTGATCAATTATCCTCGCAGGGGTATCGGGGATACGACAATAGAAAAGATTATGATTGCTGCGGATCAGAATCAATACCGTATCTGGGATGTTGTTGCAAATGCGGCGCATTTTCTCGACGGGCGCAGTGCAACTTCTGTGGGCGGTTTTGCGCAAATGATACAGAGTTTTCAAGCCTTGGCCAAAAATAATAACGCTTTTGATACGGCGATGCATATTGCCCAACACTGCGGCATTCTGAAAGAATTATACGAAGATAAATCAGTAGAAGGACTGGCACGTTACGAAAATATCCAGGAGCTCCTCAATGGTATCAAGGAATTTTCTGAGCGCGAGGATATCGAAGAACGGGGATTGGATGTTTATATGCAAGATATCGCTCTATTGACAAACGACGATAATGATAAAGATCCCAATGCGGATACGGTATCCTTAATGACAATCCACTCTTCCAAAGGATTGGAATTTCCGATTGTTTTCATTGTGGGCTTAGAAGAAAACCTATTTCCGTCGCAGTTATCGTTGAATTCCAGGTCGGAATTGGAAGAAGAACGGAGACTTTTTTACGTCGCTGTTACCAGAGCTGAAAAAAAATTACTACTTTCGTATGCTACTTCGCGATATCGTTGGGGAACGCTGAATAACTGTGAACCCAGTCGCTTCTTGGATGAATTGAATCCGGCATGTCTTGCACTGGATTTTAAACCACGACAAACTTCCGCCTCAGCCGGCAGTTTTCAAGGCGAACGAATTGCATGGCAACAAAAGGACAGTGATGATACGTTTTCTAAACCTAAGCCTAAGCCGATGGTGAAGACGACCTCCATACTGCCGAAAGCCCACAAACCTACTGCGGGTTTTGCTCCTTCAGATACATCAAATCTTCAAGTCGGCATGGAAGTTGAACATGAACGGTTTGGATTTGGGAAAGTTGTTAATCTCGAAGGAAACAAAGGAGATATAAAAGCAACTATTTTCTTTAAAGAGTTGGGACAGAAACAATTGTTGCTTAAATTTGCAAAACTTAGAATAATTCAATAATAAAATACCAAAACGGCATCTTGATCGTTTAATTAGGTACTTATATTAGCTATATGAACTTTGACTACAACAGCACTAGACCAAAATTGATCCTTGCAGAATATGGTCGCAATGTGCAAAATATGGTAGATTACATCTGTACTTTGCCCACAAAGGAAGAAAGAAATAAACACGCGCAGATTGTAATCGATATGATGGGGGTTTTAAATCCGCATTTGAGAGATGTATCTGATTTCAAACATAAACTGTGGGATCACTTACAGATTATCTCTGATTTTAAATTGGATATTGACTCGCCTTATCCGATTGCTACTGCAAAGAGTGTGAAACACGAAGTTGAGCATTTGGGCTATCCACAGCACTCGATTAGATTCAAACACTATGGTTTTACCGTAGAGAAAATGATTGAGAAAGCTTTATTAGCTACTGACGAAGCCAAAAGAGAACAGATGGTGATCGGGATCGCTAATTTTATGAAAATGGCTTACCTCACCTGGAATAAAGACTCGGTTTCTGACGAGCTGATCATTCAGGATCTAAAAGAATTATCAGGTTATCAATTGACCTTACCGGAAGGTACTGTATTGACAAAACTTGACTTTAAAACACCGCCTCCGGGAAATCGTGTTAAAGGTCCAGCTAATAGTAATTCGGGCGGAAATAATAACAATAACAATAATAATTCTTCGGGCCACCAATCGAAAGGTGGAGGCAAGCCGCGCATGACAAACAATAATAATAATGCGAAGCGCAATAACTACGGTAGTAACAACAATAATTACGGCGGTAGTAGCAACAATAATAATTACGGAAGTAATAATAACAATAACAGGAATAGAAAGCCTCAAGGAAATTATAATAATAAAAGAGGCTAGTTCTTTAAAATTTTGTTTAAAGGAGCAGGCAATTGCGAAGTGATTAACAGATTTCTTTACAATTGCCTTCTTTTTTATTTAACCTCGCTGTTTTAAGGAGCAACAAGCTTCTTCGGTCCTGCTCCTTTGAAAACCTCAGGTTTAAGGCAGCTTATCAGTCTTTCGGAATTGCCTGCAGGAGTTGTACCGGAGGCAGCAGCTATAAGAGTAAGGTTACTATACTAAGAAGATATCACTTATATATAAATGAACGCATTTGAAATAATCGGTGGAAAACCGTTAAAGGGAGAGATTATTCCTCAAGGAGCAAAAAATGAGGCCTTACAGATCCTTTCTGCAGTTTTACTGACAGAGGAGCCCATGACCATCAGTAATATCCCAGATATTAAGGATGTCAATAAGCTGATCGATCTATTGGGGGCATTAGGTGTTAAAATTAATCGCATAGATAAAGACACATACGTTTTCGAAGCTAAAGATATAAACATAGACTATTTCCAGTCACCTGAGTTCAAAGAAAAAGGCGGCGGCTTACGTGGTTCTATCATGATTGTCGGACCTTTGTTGGCTCGATTCGGAAAGGCTGCCATTCCTAAGCCAGGAGGCGATAAAATTGGACGTAGACGTTTGGATACGCATTTTTTAGGCTTTGAAAAATTGGGGGCCAAGTTTGTATACGATGCGACTACCCATTTTTTTAATGTTGATGCAACAGAGCTAAAGGGAAGCTACATTCTTTTGGATGAAGCTTCTGTGACGGGTACTGCCAATATCGTGATGGCAGCTGTATTGGCCAAAGGTACAACGACAATCTACAATGCGGCATGTGAACCTTACTTGCAGCAACTTTGTAAGATGTTGAATCGCATGGGCGCTAAAATATCGGGTATAGGATCTAATTTGTTGACTATCGAAGGCGTGGAACGTCTGGGTGGAACATCACATCGTATGTTGCCTGATATGATTGAGATCGGTTCGTTCATCGGACTGGCAGCAATGACAGGTTCAGAAATTACCATTAAAGACGTCTGTTTCGAAGAACTAGGCGTTATCCCATCGGTATTTTCCCGTTTGGGTATCAAGTTTGAATTACGTGGCGACGATATTTTTATTCCAGCACAGGAATCGTATGAAATTGATACATTTATCGATGGATCTATTCTGACTATTTCGGATGCTCCATGGCCGGGTTTTACACCGGATCTATTGAGTATCGTGCTTGTTGTTGCAACCCAAGCGAAAGGAAATGTATTGATCCATCAAAAAATGTTTGAAAGCCGTTTGTTCTTTGTGGATAAATTGATTGATATGGGAGCTCAGATTATCCTGTGTGACCCACACCGTGCAACAGTTATCGGATTGAATAAATCACACCACCTAAGAGGTATTGAGATGACATCCCCTGATATCCGTGCCGGAGTTTCTTTATTAATCGCTGCATTATCTGCCAAGGGTAAATCCGTTATCCATAATATCGAACAAATTGAACGTGGTTATCAGGATATCGAAGAACGCTTACGCAAATTAGGGGCAGATATTAAACGTATTGATGCCGAACCAAAAGGACATTAACTGAAGTCAAAAGCGAAAGTCCTAACTACAGCTTAAAAAGCCCCGGATATAAATTTTGGGGCTTTTTAAGTAAATCGTGAAAATGAAGAAGTCAATTTAGCGCTAAATTATACAGAAGGTTTTTTCTGGCCAATAATAGCAGACACTTTCAGAAAAAAAACGAGCTGATAATTTTATTTATCAGCTCATTTTTTATTGTGGACATGTCAATGTTACATTAACGGAGCGGGTGCTTCTTCTTCAAATAAAGGAAATTCTTTAATAATGTTATACCAAGTAATAACCTTTTTAATATCCGAGGAATAAACACGTGACTCATCGTGGCCAGGAGCTACCTCACGGAAGAAATCTCTTAACGTAGCGCCATCAGATTTTGTGTCAGGTAAAGCAATACCTTTCTCTTTGATTGTCTCAAAAATATTCAACAAACGAATTTCTTCTTCTTCACCATAAATGGTGATATCTTCCAAAGTCGCCATTTTTGTAGAAGACAAACTTACTACAGTTTTAATTTTTGCCTGATCAAGGGTTTCTAAAATAAAACCACCTTTATTTTGTCCAACCAATTTGAACAATCCTGGTTTACCGGTTACGGATACTAATGCTCTTAAATTCATTTTAATTATATTTAAATCTCCAAGAATTAATCTTCGATAACTTCAATTGATAAAATACGGTCGCCTTGTCTGATATCGTCAACGATATCTACGTTTTCGATTACTTTTCCAAAACATGTATGGTTACGATCAAGGTGAGCTGTATTGTTGCGGCTATGACAGATAAAAAATTGCGAACCACCAGTATTACGGCCTGCATGAGCCATAGACAATACACCTCTATCGTGGTATTGGTTTTCACCTGTTAATTCACAGTCAATTTTGTAACCAGGGCCACCAGTTCCAGGGATTCCAGCAGCACCTTCACGCGAATTTGGACATCCACCTTGGATAACAAAATCAGGGATCACACGGTGAAATGCGAGTCCATCATAATATCCTGACTTAGCAAGTTTGATAAAGTTAGCTACTGTATTTGGAGCATCAGCTGTGTAGAACTCCACAGTCATGTCGCCTTTTTCTGTTTTAATAATCGCTTTACTCATATTCAAAAATTTTTATGAAATACAAAGATAACGTTTCAGAGTGAAATGTGAAGTAAAACCCGAATACCAATTTTTTTTAATTGATGAATTGAGGATTGATCTGGATCACAAATAACCAAAAATATTATGTATATTTATGTACGTTAGCCAATTATAAATAACTGCAAATGTCAAATTCGTACAAGTTAGTCATTCGGGAGTGGTCTGAGGCCGATCGTCCTAGGGAGAAGCTATTAAATCAGGGGCGTAGGGCACTTACCGATGCCGAATTATTGGCTATCTTAATCGGTTCTGGATCTCCCGATGAAAGTGCTGTTGAACTTTGCCGGCGTATATTGGCAGATGCAAAAAACAGCCTGCATACACTTTCGATGATGGATGTCAGTGAGCTTAGCGCATATAAAGGGATAGGCGAAGCGAAAGCAATCGCCATTATTGCCGCATTGGAGCTGGCTCGCCGCAAAAATGAACTACCCGCAGAAGAACGTAAGCTGGTAAATAGTAGCCGCTTCGTTTATAATCTGATGAAACCCATATTACAGGATCTGCCCCATGAAGAATTTTGGGCCTTGTATCTGAATACAGGCTATAAAATATTAGACAAGCAACTGATCGGTCGTGGAGGTAATGATTTTACACCTGTCGATGTCCGGATTATCTTACGCAGTGCGCTCAGCCTAAAGGCGCACGCGATTATATTAGTTCATAACCACCCCTCAGGTACTTTGTACCCGAGCAATGCTGACAAAATTCTGACGCAAAAAATTGCCGAAGCCTCCAAAATTATGGATATTAGAGTTGCCGATCATTTAATCTTTACCGATAACGGATATTATAGCTTTAAAGATGAAGGTATAATCGATTAGTTATAGCAATTCTTAATATGAACAAAAGCAGTATAGAAAGATTCACAGACAGGGTTGTCGATTACGAGAAATTTAGACCTAGCTACCCCAAAGAAATCATTCAGGTGCTCAAAGAGCATATTGGACTGAACAAAAAGTGGCTAGTTGCCGATATCGGTAGCGGAACCGGATTATCTACACAACTTTTTCTCGAAAATGGAAATGACGTCTTTGCAGTCGAACCCAATCGGGAGATGCGGGAATCTTTGCTGCACCATTTTAAGACCTATAGAAATTTAATTGCTTTGAATGCGACAGCTGAGGATACATCTATAGAATCTGGATGTGTCGACCTCATTTTTGCCGGGCAATCTTTTCATTGGTTTGACCGTATGGCCTGTCAAAAAGAATTTGGACGTATCCTGACGGAAAATGGGCATATTGTCTTAGTCTGGAACCAACGCGATCCAGAAGATGCTTTTCAGCAGGAGTACGAACACTTTCTACTCAATCATATCCCAAGTTATCAATCTGTCAGCCACAAAAATATCAGTGATGATGATCTCAGGCTTTTTTTTGGATCCCGGCCAATGACAAAGGTATCTTTGCCCAATCAGCAGATATTAGATCTTCGATCTTTTTTGGGAAGAGTGCGCTCGTCCTCTTATTTTCCAAAAGAGCAAGCTGAAAACAAAACGCTCTATGACGATCTCCATACACTCTTCGATAAATACGCGATCTCGGAACGTATTGTATTTAAGTATATGACTGACATCTATATCAGTTAAACTAAGAGATTGGAATTTGTAAGGCTTCTTTTGTCGCATTTTTCCTTTTCCAGTCAAAGACTCTTCTGATTGGTGAAGAATGAAAGGGAAAGATTAAAATTAAAAACGTCAGAACCACTCCAATAATAAAGAGCCAGGTATAGGCATCACGGACAGAAAGTAGCGCCGCCTGAATCTGAGTAGATTTCATCATGTTTCCTCTTTGCAGAACCAAACTATTGGTCCTATCAATAACGCTGGCCAGATCATTGGCATGGTAGACCTGTAAATGATAATACCAGTTAGCAATCATGTTTGACCAAACTACAGGTACCAAAAATGAACGTGTAAGAATCAAGAATACCAATCCAGAGAGGTAATATTTGCTTGGGGTATTTCCGGCCATATAGACCCCTATCCCAATGTAGGAAGTGATGACGCCCATTCCTCTTAGCGTCAGAGGAAGATAGAAAAAAATGGCGTTTGTCTGTTGGTCGACAATGCGTGCAAAGAAAAAGCTGGATAATGCATAGCAAGCTGCAGAGAATGCGAGAATAAACTTACATTTCTTCGTTATTTTAAAATACACATAAGAAACTATCGCGCCGATAATATAGCCCGGGATAACATAGGTGTTTATTTCAGCTGCCTTCAAAGGATTTGTGCCAAGCGTAATTCCTAAAAGAGAGCTATATAGCGAATTGGAGCTATAGAAAATGCCGAATATAAAAATTGTTCCAATGGAGATGGGGAGAATTCGTGTTGAAAACGCTTCAAAATTTAACAGCGATTTTCTGATGAGTGCACTTCTGTTGATAAAAAGGACAAAAAAACAAAGCGATACAATGCCGGTAATCAGAATAAACTTGGAGTGAAACCAATTTTGTGTCAGGCCATATGTACTGAAATAGGCAAAGTTCAATAAAGAAATACAAAGTAAAATGCTTCCGAACCAATCATATTGATACAGTGGTACCTTTTTGAAATCAGAAGATTTCAGGAAGATAATGCAGATGAGCAGTGCTGCGGCCAGTAATATATTTTGAAATAGAAAGACAGTTTCCCAATAGAAGCGTGTGGCAAATAGTGCGGATACATAACTTGCCAAGGCTGGAATGACCATTGTCATCGGATAATAGACTGCATACAGCTGATAACGTTCCCCACGGGGCATGAGGAATGGGATCATTTCACCAATGATAGCCATGGTGACGATAATCTTGGCACTCCCGATGAAGAATGTCGCCATACAGATGTTGACACCATTATTGGCATGTTCCAAAACCGTATTGGAAGCAAGAATGATAAAGATGGAAGCAATTAATATAGTCTTTTTGGAGAATAGCTTCAGTAACCTAAATACCAAAGGTATAGCACATACCATTCCCGCATAATAACAATAAGTAGCCATGCTGAGATCTGCGCTAATACCAGCATATCCGCTCATGACATAGCTGTTGATGGAAGAGGGGATCCCATTATTGAAAGATAATAGAATATTGAGTACAAACAAAAAAAACAATTCCCATCCAGTACTCAACCAATCCCTGAATATACGATCTCTCATAATTATTGAATACGAATGATGGCATTCATACCGACGCGAAGCATGGCGAGGTCTTTTGGGGTATTGGATGCCGTAAAATTAATTCTGACCGGGATTCGCTGTTGTACTTTGACGAAGTTTCCCGTGGAGTTGTCCACTGGAACAGCAGAATATTTGGAGCCTGTAGCTTCAGATATAGCGGCTACCTCACCTTCGAAGGTCTTTCCTGCCAATGCATCAATTTCAATCTTGACCTTTGTTCCGAGGCTAATACTTTTTAGCTGACTTTCGGTATAATTTGCTGTTATCCATTTCTGTTCATCACGGACAATATTAACCAATGGCGTCCCATTTTGCACCAATTGGCCCTCCTCGATTGTTCTTCTTCCCAATACACCATCATAGGGGGCAGTGATAACCGTATAGGAAAGGTTCAATTTGGCCAGGTCTATCGCTGACTGCGCCTTTAATAAGGAAGCATCATTGACAGATAGTTTCTGTTCGGATTCATGTGTATTGAGTTTGGATACACGTTCCTGTGCCAAGAGGGCTTTATACTTGGCCAGCATGGCCTCATAATCCGATTTTACCTGATCGAATTGATATTGCGTCACAGCTTCATCTTTGACAAGACTTTCATATCGCCTGTAATTTGTTTCCATATTAGCTAAGCGGGCTTTCATTTCATCAATATTGGCATTTGCAATTGCAGTGCTATTGCTGGCAATGGCAATTCCAGATTGGGATATTGTTTTGCTCGCTTTTGCATCCGCTAGCGCAGCTTGGGCATTCTGCAATAAAATTCTATACTCGGCATCATCAATAATGACGAGTGTATCGCCCTTGTGGACTTTTTGGTGCTCATCAAATCGAACTGTTTTGATATAACCATTGATACGCGAATTTATAGGGGTAATATGGGCATCTACTTGGGCATCATCTGTATAAACAGATTCGTTGATGTGGAAGAAGACTAGGATACCCCATATAATGGTGACCGCAATGACCACAACAGATAGGATATTGATGGTCCATATTTTCCGTCTTCGTTTTATTTCTTTCTCACTTAATGTTGAATTACTCATGACTCATTTTACTTATATGCGATTTTTTTCTGGAAAGCAAGGCAATCTATATTATTGCTTCTCAATAATGGCTGTCAATTTTTCTAGGCTTGCTGTAATTTCCAATACTTTTTTTTCTGCGATCTCCTGCAGGATAGCGTTATAGAGATCTTGCTGGACTGGATCCAATAATGTTCTGTATTCATCTCCTTTCAGGGTTAGTTCGATGAAGTTATTTCGCCTGTCATTGGGATCACTGACGCGTCTAACCAGATCCCGTTTACAAAGGTTATCGATCAGCGGAGTGACACTTGCTTTGTTCTTTTGTATCGCTGTGGCTATATCTTGCTGATTCATTTGCTCCTTTTTCCACAGTGCTGCCAATACTTGCAACATTTCGTAGGTGATATCCAATTGCTGTTCTTTTATTTTCTGGATATAGTACTGTTTTAAGCTCGTTCGTAATGCGATGATACTATCCACCAAAGGTTTTACTGGATTCGTGAATTCATTTTTCATGTTACAAAGTTAAATATAAAACAGTTAAATATCAAACTAATTTGCTTTAGTTAAAAATGTGTTAAAGATGAGTGCTCAAAGGAGAGATGGCATTTTATTTGGGCGTACTTGAACGAAAGGAAAAAAAGATATGCTAGGAGTTGAATTAATATTCTTTAGACGTTTTTTACTGCCGCTGCTAATTTTAGGAGGATGGATAAGTGTCGTCAGGGGGCAGCAAATGCACGCTTTTAATAATTTGGAGACCGATTATCATGCTGTATATCGGTGGGTAGATCCCTTTTTTCCATTAAGCCAACAGGTGGATGTGATACACTCGGACGCAGCTTCGCTCAATAAAGAGCCTGATCAGCAGGACAAAGTTAAAAATTCGACAGGCAGACAGCGTTTTACAGGAAGAGTCAGTGAGCACGTTTATGAAGGCTCGGAAGTCATCACTGCTTCAGGAGAATCTGTGGGAAATATCACTTATACCTCCTCCAATTCACCGACCAGGTATCGCGTTGCAATTGATCGCCAGATCAATGAGCGCTACCATGGAAAGCCTGTATTTGTAGATGCTAAAGGCGTAAAATATATAATTGATTCGAAATTTAGGAAGCAGGTTGTTGAATAGTTCGTTTTTCAGGTTAAAATTTTGTTAAAAATATTATTTTAGGAAATTAAATCGAAATATGGCATTTGTATTGTACTTTTATTTACAATTATTTAAATAACAATTGGGTTATGGAAGCAATAAATCGTTTCAAAAAAATCACAGCTGCATTAGCTTTGATTGCTGCATTCGGAATCGGACAATCCTATGCACAAACGGCTCCTAAAAAAATGGAAAAAGAAGCCAAAAAGTCTGAACAAAAAGTAAAGGAAGTAAAAACTAAGGCTACCGAGGCCGAAATGAAAACGAAGGCGGCACCGGTGAAAGCTGCGGAGAAGAAAGAGGCTGCGGTCAAGGAAAAGTCTATGCAGACGAAGAAGATGGCCGATGCAAAAGTAGCGGCGGTGGAGACCAAGGATAAAGAGGTAAAGGATAAAGCGGTGAAAAAGGAAACTGCCAAAGCGCAAAAACAGGTGACCGCTGTTAAAAAAGATGCAGTCGCTACTTCCGATAAAGCAACAAGTGAAAAATACAATGGCCATACGGTCTATCTAGGTCCAAAAGGAGGTAAATATTATATCAATGGAAATGGAAACAAAACTTATATTTCCGACAAAAAATAAATAGCAGCTGAAGACGAATTATTAGAGGAGAAAGGACATCATTTGATGTCCTTTTTTATTTTAAAATTTACCGAAGCAGATCCAATAAATAAGTTTTACCCAGATAAAAAGCATTCAAACTGCCGCCATCATCGAGAATACTGCTACTGATCTCCTTTTTATGCTGCTGTAGGGTTTGAATCTTATCTTCAACCGTATTTGGGCTGATTAACCGAATTGCCGTAACAGCTTTTTGTTGCCCCATGCGATAGATCCTGTCGATCGCCTGTTGCTCGACAGCAGGATTCCACCAAGGGTCAACCAGGTACACAACATCCGCTGCGGTGAGATTAAGCCCCGTACCACCGGCTTTTAAACTAACAAGAAAAACCGGAATATCCTTGTCGGATTGAAAATCATTAACCAACTGACCTCGATTTTTAGACTGCCCGGTAAGCATTAATGCCGGAATTTTCTGTTTATCCAAGGCTTCCTTAATTAGATTCAACATGCTTACAAACTGTGAAAAGACAATGATTTTATGTTGGTCTTTTTTATGCTGAATCTGCTCGATTAGCATTTCGATTTTTGCAGAATCTTCGGATGTTGTCAGATCCTCGTTTTGAAGAAGTTTGCTTGAATTACATATTTGGCGCAATTTGGTCAGTCCTTTCAGCACATGCATCGGGCTTTTCTTGATTTCATCGCCATCTTTGGCTGATATAAAATCCCGAAATTCCTTTTCATAGAGATCATAAATTCGCCGCTGGGCAGTTTTCATTTCACAATAAAGAATCAGCTCATTTTTTACGGGAAGATCATCCAGTACATCCTGCTTTGTCCTTCGGAGAATAAATGGTTTTATTTTCTCTTTCAGCATTTTTTTCCTTTTGCGGTCATGGAAAGCATCTATAGGAGTTGTATAGACATCTTTGAAATATTTTTTACTTCCTAAAAGACCGGGTACAATAAAGGAAAGCTGCGCATAAAGGTCCATCGTATTATTCTCAATCGGCGTTCCCGTTAAGATGATGCGATTTCTTGATTTTAGCAGATTTACCGTTTTATAGCGCTGGGAATCTGGGTTTTTGATTTGCTGCGATTCATCCAGTATAACATAATTGAACATGACTTTTTTGAGGATGTTGATGTCCGTCAGCAGGTTATGGTAAGAGATTAAAATAAGGTCATAGGACTCAACTTGTAGTCCTTTTTCTATTCTATTGGGGCCATCCAAGACGAGTATCCGAAAAGAAGGAAGAAACTGCTGGATCTCATGTCGCCAGTTAAAAATCAGTGTTGTGGGAAGTACAAGTAAGGTCGGGGCAATGTGTCCCTGTGCTTTTTGAACTGCCAGAAAAGCCAGAATCTGGATCGTTTTTCCGAGCCCCATATCATCGGCGAGACAGGCACCAAAGTTAAGTCCGTCCAGGAAATGCAGCCACTGCAAACCCTGAAGCTGATAAGGGCGTAAGTTCCCGGTAAACGTAGGAGGCACCTGTACGTCAGATAAAGAAGAAGAGGAAAGCCGTTGTCTCAATTCACTGAGCTCTGTCAATACGAGGGGATCTATCTCACTTTTAGTGAAAATTTGATCAATTTCATTGAACTTATATTTGGGGATTTCAATAAAATCATCGGCTATCACTTCGGCGGCATTAAAGTAAGCCTCAAATTTAGCGAGCCATTCTTGAGGCAAGATTCCTTGGGTACCATCGTCCAAAGGGATAAACTGTGAGCGGTTACGTACGGCTTTCTCCAATTTTTTTAAGGAAACACTTTTTGGACCAAATTTAACCTGTATATTGGCATTGAACCAATTTTGTCCACTGAGTACCTCCACATGGATTTTTCCTTTAAATCGGCTTAGTTTATTTCCCCGGATTGCATTAAAGCCAACGATCTGTATGCCATGATGCTGCCATTCATCAAAAGCATCTAAAAACCAGTCTTTATCCAAAAAATATTTGCGATGTAAGTAAAAATGCTGAAAGCTGCCATCATCCATCTGTTCCTGAAAATAGGGGTGCTGCTTGAGTAGAAGTGAAATGACTTTTGTTTCCTTTTCCAGCTTCCGATCGACTAAGAATTGTTTACCCTTACTATCTGTGCCGAATATATTTCGTTTGCTGAGGATCGGAATTTCGACTTCACCATAACGCATGACAGGAATAAGATTGACAAAATCTTCCGATTCCTCCAAAAAGAGAAGTGCCTGCATATCCTGATAATATAGATTTTCCTTTAGTTGCGGCTTGCTGGCTTTGGGAATATCCTTAAAATTCAATTCCACCGCATGGGCAAGCTGTTCCAGAAATAGTTTGTTGAACTCTTTGAACTTGCTTTGATGAATCAACAGCCGTTCTCCTTTATTGATAAATAAACGAATCAATTTGAGGTGGAGTTTGTTCTCGATCAGCACAACCTGATTTCCGATCAACACAAAATGGTCCAGAAGAATAACGAGATCCTGTAAATTGTACGTTAGGGTATGCATGTGCATCTCTCCCTTAACGGCAAAGAATGCATCGGTTTTGGTAATAAACAGTTTAATCTCGCCCTTGTTTAAACTAAGCTGGATTGGCGATAGCGATGTAGCTGTTATATTTTCTGATTTCTCGTAATCATGAAGATAAAAATCGAGATGCAAAGGATTTTTTACAATTGCCCGTAGGCTTGAAGTAACGTCGATATCCTGTTGTACGGCTTGGGAAAACTGATGGACCGCTGTGTAAAATTGCATTTCTTCGATCGCATTGGTCCGCCAGATACGCGCTTGGCTTTCGCTTACCGAAATGGGATTTTTTGGCATGCCCGATTTGGTGAATGGAGCCTGGCAGAGGAGTATCTGTAAATTTTTGTAGTAGCGATTGCGTGTTAACACGACAAAAGTATGCTGCTGTTCGGCCCCTTCTTTGACCTTTGGAGCCAGGGATTCCTCCAGCAGATCAAAGTCATCTATCGAAGTTAGCTGTTTGTCTTTTAATAGAAACTGGAGCTCTCCAGATTGGATATGCGCAGTAAAATAGTTTTCCAAAGAGGATTCATTTTCTAGCCCATATTGAATGGCTACTTTTTTTAGGAGATGCTGATAGCGGGTTTGATCAAAAAAAGCCAGCCAGTTTTCTTGCGTAAATAATTTGCTTAAAACAGCTTTTTGATGCCGGCAGAATGCTGTTTCCGGACAGTTGCAAAATACAGCCGTTGTGGGCGCTGTATAGATGATCATGACTTCAAAGTTGGTGTAATTTTCCAGTACTTGAAAAGTAGCCTGATTGACCTCCATCGCCACAATATTGATCTGAAAATGTGCCAATGCCACTTCCATCCACGGAAAATAGGAATAACGGCTCACCCTGCTGAAATCGATATTGGTCAATATGTGCTGATGGAATTCCATGTTGATCGCTTAAAAATTAAAACTCATGCCGCCATAATAATTACGTAAGGGAGCTGGATTGAAATATCGGCCTCCAAAAGCATTGATGTCGTTTCCAAGACTATACTTTTCATTCAGCAAGTTATCTGCTCCCGCAAAGATTTTGATCTTGTGACCTGAACCGACGGACTTGGTCCACGATAATTTACCTTGTAAAAGGTGATAGCGTTTGGCATACACGGTGTTTGCATCATCCAATGGTATTGCTGCTGTTAGATTGGAAAGAAGATCTAATCGAAATTCCTTCGGGAAAAGCACGTTTAACGAATTCACCCATACTGTTTTTGGGACAGCTGGGAGCTTATTGCCACTATAATCTTTGTCACCCACCTGATAGGTTTTGAAACGATAGTCATTGAGGGAAAAATTACTGGCGAGCTGTAAGCTGCGAACAATACCGCTTGTCTGCGGGGTAATCAAATAAGTTAATATCGATGCTTCCACACCCTTTTGGTTTATTTTACCTGCATTTTGAAAATATTCAGCACCCGTATCTCGTATCTGGCGGATAATAGCATTGTTCATTTGGTAAGTGTAAGCTGCAGCATCTACAATAATCCGTCTATTCCATAAATGCCAGCGTATCCCCAGCTCATGATTTGTCCCCGTTTCTGGTTTCAGCATCGTGTTGACCGTATTGTCTGAGGAGCGGACTTCTGCAACTGTCGGCGCGGAGAAACCTTTGGAGATCGACGCTCTGAGCGCAACAGTTGGTGTGACTAAGTAGGATAGTGCGGCTCTTGGCATCCATGTATTTCCGAAATCGATACTTGATTTGTTTTCTTGGGCAATAGGATAGCGCTGTTGATAGGCTATTTTATTGCCATTCAATCCGAGCGACAGCTCGAGCTGCAAACGTTCAAGCCACGCTAGTTGTGTGCGGGCAAAAAATGACTGCTGACTATTCTCCAGTTTGTCTTTGGCCTGCGGATCGGTAGCGATCCCTTTATCATTATCATAGTTATCGATAGCATACCAGCCTTTTTGCGCTTCTAAGCCCACTTGAACTTCGTATTTTAGGGCCTTGCTCAGCAAATCCGTGTAGGATAAATACAAGCGCGTTCCCAGATTTTTCTCGTTCCTTTTTTCATAATTGGTGATGAAAGGATTTCTGATCTGATTGGAAGAGCCAAATACACTGGCAAACAAAGTCATCTTAGAACTGATTTGTGTCTGGTTGCTGAGTCCGCCAAAGAAAGTTTTATCATAGATCGCAGCTTTCTGTTCGGCCGCCCCGGGATTTGGTCCTCCCTTTGGTCTGGCCTGTCTTCGATCGCTTTCCATTTGTGCTGCGGTGAGACCGCCCGGAGTCTGGTAACCCAGATCTGAGTAAAATCCCGTAAATTTTAATTCCGAAGTTTTTGCGTACTGCCAGTTGTAATTGAGCTGAATATTCTTCTTGTTTAAGACCGAATTTTGTCTATATCCGTCACTTCTGGTCCAGCTCTGATTGATCGCTAGCTGCTGCGTCTGGCTGACGGGCAATATTGCATTAAGCTGCTCCTGAAAGAGACCATAAGAGCCACCTGTCAATTGCAGGTTGACTTCCGGTTTGATAGACTGATCAAACCCTTTACTGTACAAGGAGACTACACCACCTGAATTGGCTCCATAAATAGAACCGTCAGGACCTTTTAAGATATTGATCTGGCCCAATGCGTAAGGATCTATCAGATTAAGATAGGTGTTTCCACCGGCATCGGTAAGCGGAAAGTCGTCCAGATAGATTTTTACATTCCGGACACCGAACGGTGAGCGGATCATGCTGCCGCGCAGTGCCAGACGATAACTGCCGGGGGAACGTTCTTCCATCCGTATGCCCGGTATCAAATTCATTGCTGAAACCAGTGCGGGAGATTGTTGGGATTGGATCATCTGTCGGCTTAAAACAGCGGCCGAAGAAGTTAACCGCAATAAAGGTTGTTTATTGAAATACGCTTTCACCTCGACTTGTTCTAGCCTGTTAGTTGTCGTATCTAGTTCCTGCGCATATAATTTGCTACATAAACTCAGGGTAGCAAGAATGTAATATCTTTTCATCGTTATTGTTAGGTCGGCTTAGTCTGCAAATTCCTGACTGAAATAAATTTCAAAAACTTGCTTTGTCTTGTTATACTTTAGGCATTGAAAATTAGCATATACGGAGCTGGTCGGTACGCATAAGGTATTCGACATGGCAGCTCTTGAAAACTTTTTATTTAAACATCCGCGCTGGAGATCAAAATTTTTATTCGTAGCGATATTGTCAACACAAAAGGAGTTGTCGTCAATCAGATAATTCGAATTATTTAAGCGGATATAATCTTCCTGATCAATCAGTTCGGAAGCAATCAGGTAATCCAATGTGCCAAAGTTGGAGGAACAGTCCATGTTTTGGAGCGTATTGACAACTTTTAATTCGCTGTACAATGTTTTGAAACTATTGTTTTTCTGATCAAAAAGTACGATTTCAATGCGATGGTTGTCCTTATTGTAAACAATATATCCTAAATCGCTGCCAGCATTCTCGAATATATTACCTTGCGTAAGGGCTAAAATGGTGTAATTGGCGTGGCTTAGGAAATAATCCTTTTGGTCGGTACTCAATGTGGGGGTCAATTTCTGATGAAGTTTCTCGAAGAGGCCATCGTTGGCCATTTTCATTAACTGCTGTTCTTGTTCTCTTGTTCTGTCAACAAAACGAGGGTTTTCATAGCAGGAGGTATCTGATGCATTTTGCACGGAAAGAGAAACCGCGACCTGCTCTTGACGGCGCGTTGTCGTATCTTTTGTTGATGTAATCTGTGTTTTCGGGGCCTTTGTCTGATGACAGGAAACTAGACCCAGAAATAGCATGGACAGCAGGATGGTTTGTAAATTCATGATGAAGTCTCTTTGATGCATTTTCTTCACGGTATAGAGCGTGAAGAAGTAACAATATCGGCTAATTTAGTTATTTTATGGCAAAGAAGGTTCTCCTAAAGTTGAATTAGAACGCTTCGTTGAGCCCCAAAAAGAAACCCCGAGATCCATATTTTCCGAAAGCATAGTCCAGACAGAGATTTGTGCGCGTTGCTTTGTTAAATAGAACCCGTAATCCGGCGCCGCCGCCGGGCTGCCACCTTTCAAACAGCTTAGTGCCAAGTTCGTCACTTGCTGTCTGTAGATTAAAGAATGCAGCTCCACTCAGGAAGCGATTTTTTAAAATTGGGAAGCGGTATTCGGTTTCGGCATAACCGAAAGAAATTCCTTTGAAATAACCGATGGTATAACCACGGCCGCTCCTTACGGCGACATCCCTTCCTGTGCCGGGGAGGTCAAAATAGGGGAGTGTACCGCCAAGTTTATAGGACCCCCAGTACCAGAAGGCAAGGACATGAGCTGGGTCAGACTGAGATAGACTAAAATATTTCCGAAAGTCGGTTGTAAGCTGTACGGCACTTTTGCTGCTGCCCAACAACGTGGTGTTCCATCGGACGCCGATATCGGAATAGATGCCTTTGTAAGGCCTATTGGGATTATCTCTTGTCATATACTGCAAATTGAACAGTAACCCATTGGAGTTATAACTGTCTGGTTCGAAGCCATGCTTTTCCGTATAGATTGTATTGGGGGTAACATTGCCATTAGGACCGCTGCTCGTTATTTTGCGCCTTAAGTCAAAAGCTAATCCAGCTCCAACAAATAGCCCATCAGCGATACGTTTGTAGACTTTTTCGTTAAATGTAAAGGCGTTGTACTTGGCGCCATACTTCTTATGCTCAGGATTTGCAAGTATCTCTTCATCGGCATTGGTCCATTTTCCATGAGGCGTCATGCCCAAGCCTGCGTCTAAAGCTACCATCTTAACGAGTGCAAAAGCCCCCTGAAAATTCAGCTTGTTGTTTGGCGTAAATACATTGTGGCTGATATAAAAAACCATAATATTTTTTGTCGTAATCGAGGCAGATGTTGCGGCGATCGACATGGTAGTCGTTTTCGGGTCACCAAGTACTTTTCCGGCGACAGCTTTAATTCCAATCTGGCCGCCAATTGTCGGGTTATATGCAATATTGGGCATCAAGGTGATGGGTGAGCGTTTGCTCGAGTGTTCTTTTTTCCGTTTGGGATGTATTATTCTTCCAATGAGGTCAGATATATCATATTGACTGGCAAGGATAGAATCGCGCCGATGATTGTACTGTGCAAGAGAGTCTGTTTTTGCATCGGTTTGGGCGGAAAGCAACGTAGGAATTGAGATTAAAAGCATTCCTAAAAAAGTGTATCGGAGGAAATTGTTATAACGTAAAAGTTGATGCATACATTCGGGCTTATCTTAAAACTAAACGTAAAAAAAATTAAAATGTTTTCTTGGGCACTCGGAGCCTGCCTTTTTTGATCTTTGAACAAATGCAAATCCGGTATTGTGTTGAAGAAATTTATTTTTCTTGCGAAGCAGGAGAATTAAACTTGCAAATCACAGCAAATTTATCTTAGTTTGATTATTTAAACTAGGATATGATAGGACGCACTATATTTAATTACGGATTGACTTTGCTTTTATTCACCGGGGTTGCCCATGCACAGGAGCTTTATACCCCAAGGAATATTAAGCAGGCGATTGAAAAGGGCACGCGTACAACTACGGGTGAGCCAGGGAAAAACTATTGGCAGAATTTTGGCAAATATAATGTGCAGGTTCAATTGAATCCTGCCACAAAAACGGTCAGCGGAACAGAAACCATTTTATACAGCAATAATAGCCCGGATACCTTGAAGCGGCTGGCAATACGATTTGTCAACAATGTACACAAGCCTAATGCCGTACGTGCGGCTTATGCCTCAGACGATTACCTAACTTCGGGATTGAAGATTAAATCCTTTAGACTGAATGGCCAGGTCTACGAGGTAAACAGTAAAGATTGGGGGACTGTCAAGTTAGGTGATTTTGGACAGAAGATCCTTCCGGGAGGCACTGCTAACTTGGAGATCAGCTGGGAATACCCTTTATCTGTAGAAAGCGATCGCGAAGGACTGTTAAATGCTTCTACTTTTTATTGTGCTTACTCCTATCCAAGGGTGTCTGTATACGACGATTATAATGGCTGGGATGTTTTGGAACATAACGGGAGACAGGAATTTTACAATGGTTTCAATGATTATCAATTTGAAATATCCGTTCCAAAGAATTTCGTCGTTTGGGCGACTGGTGAGCTGACAAATGCCGCAGAAGTATTGCAGAAACCTATTTTAGAACGTTTCGAAAAATCAAAAGTTATCGATACAGCGATACATATCGCTACAGATGCTGAAATGAAAGCGGGAAAAGTGACAGCACAGGAAGCGTGGAATACCTGGAAATTTAAAGCTGCTTATGTTCCTGATTTCTGTTTCAGTGTGAGTGATAATTATATCTGGGATGGCGGAAGTGTCGACTTGGGAAGCAAGCGGGTGAGTGTTCAATCCAGCTACGTTGCCGGAACGCCAGACTTTGAACACTATATTGGCTGGCAGCAATACTGTATTGACTGGTTTTCCAAAAACTGGCCCGGTGTCACCTATCCCTACCCGACGATGACAGCGGTTCAGGGATTTGCCGATATGGAATATCCCATGATGATCAATGATTCAAGTGTTCCGGATAATCTTGTGGACGCGCGGCAAACCGCGGACCATGAAATTGCACATACCTATTTCCCTTTTTACATGGGAATAAACGAGACACGCTACGGCTATATGGATGAAGGATGGGCTACTGCACTGGAATTTTGGATTGGAAATGCAGAGATCGGTGCAGATAAGAACAAAGAGCTTTTTAAAGATGCACGCGTAAAACGTTATATATTTGACCCTTCTACAGAGGAAGATCAACCCTTAATTACCATGACCTCCCAGTTAAGTGGTCTAGGGTATGGCAACAATGCTTACATCAAAGCTGCATTATCTTATATTGCATTAAGAGATTATCTGGGGGATGACCTGTTCAAAAAAGCCTTACATCATTACATGGAGCTATGGCATGGAAAACATCCGACGCCATGGGATTTCTTTTATAGCATCAATGCGGGCGCTGGACAAAATCTAAACTGGTATTGGAAAAACTGGTATTTCAGCAACAATTACATCGACCTCAAAGTGAATAGCTTTAAGCAGCTTAACGGTAAAAATACGCTTACGATCACCAATGTGGGGGGATTTGCGATTCCTTTTGATGTGCTAATTACCTATGCGGACGGATCTGTAGAGACAAAACACCAGACGCCTGCAATTTGGCAACATAATGAAAAAGAAGCAACTTTATCCTGGTCCTCGACTAAAAAGGTGAAAAATATTACATTGGATGGTGGTATTTTTATGGATTATACGGCCAAAGACAACAGCTGGGACAACCTAAAATAATCCAATCGGTCGTGTCAGCTTTTATTTACAGAAGCTGACACGATTTTGCAATGCATAAAGTTCTTTGCAGGGCAAATCTAGCCTTTGATGATGTCTTTCATTGCCCTCAAGAATATTTTACGACAAATTATCAATGGTTCGAAATGTCAGATTAATCCGTGCATGGAAAGCCTTCTTTGTAGGTGGAAGTCGATGTAGCCAATAGGTTTGCGTCAGATCTTTCATGACCAATAGACTTCCATGTCCTAGAATGATATCTATTTTTTCCTTACTGGTCTTATGCTTAAAGGCAAATTTTCGTTCGGCACCAAAGCTTAACGATGCAATTGCACCATTTTTTTTCAGATCTTTTTCCCCATCACTGTGCCAGGCCATTCCTTCATCGCCATTGTGATATAAATTCAACAAACAGGAATTGTAGGTCTCCTGTGTTGTTTCCTCTGCCAGTCTCTTCAGCTCTAGGAGTTCTTTTGTCCAGGGGAGGGCCCTTTTGGTGGTATTGGAATAGCTATATTCAAATGCTTGGTCGCCATACCAGGCTACTTTTCGTTTGGTAACGATTTCATTGCCAAAAATTATGGCTCGGTCATTTACCCACTCCACCGAATCCATTAGTATGTCAAAATAATGGTTTGCTTCCTGCTGGCTCAATATTTTACCATAGTAATTGACAGTCCCATCGTAAGGGAGTAGGTTCCTGTTGCCATCGAAGAGATTGTCGAAAAGTTCCATTGTATTGTATTGTATTGTATTGTATTGTATTGTATTGTATTGTATTGTATTGTATTGTATTGTATTGTATTGTATTGTATTGTAATTTTTAACTAAATGGCTGTATGTAGGCTCTCCCATCCGATTATGGCTGTTTTACGCATAGGATCCCATCGATAACCACCAAATATACCGCTGTTTTGAATCACACGGTGGCAAGGGATGAGGTAGGCGATGGGATTGCTTCCGACAGCAGTACCGACTGCGCGGGAGGCTTTGGGCTTTCCGATTTGGGAAGCGATGGCACCGTAAGTGCTTAAATTGCCCATAGGGATTTTTAATAAAGCTTCCCATACTTTTAGCTGAAAATCAGTTCCTTTTAAATGCAACTTTACCTGACTGATATCTTTATCTTCCGGATTTAAAGCTTGGAGGGCATTTTCATGCATACTATTTCCCTGTTGGAGATAGGTTGCCTTCGGGAACCGTTGTTGGAGTGACGTAAAGGCTGTAGCCTGATCGTCTGCATAGGAAATATGGCAAACACCTTTTGGTGTGGATGCAATGAGCATTGTGCCGAATAGGCTTTGATAATAATCATAGGATATCAATAGATTGGCACCCTCATTTTTATATTCAGCAGGTGTCATGCCTTCAATGTTGATGAATAATTCATGCAGTCTGCTGCTGCTGGAAAGACCAAGTTGATAGGTGGTTTCGGCGATATTATTTTCCTTTAGCAATGATTTTGCGTGATTTATGCTCACGTATTGCAGGAACTTTTTCGGGCTAGTACCCGCCCAAGCGGTAAACATTCGTTGAAAATGAGCCTCACTCATGTAAACATGGGAAGCGATCTGACCCAATGTGGGCTGTGTCTTAAAATTCTCCTGTAAGAAATGTATCGCCTTGGCAATACGTTGAAAATCTACTTCTTGTTGAATAGTCATGATTGTTCATTTAATTTATACAAAGTTGCGCATAAGGAGAGACCTGTAAAATCCGATTTATGCTAAATTAAATGTTCGACTAAGAAGATTTGTCCGAATGACCCAGGGACTTTTCCGGTGCGACTAGATCGCGGATCAGTTGTTTGAGTTCCTTAATCTCTGGAAATCGTCCTGCTCTTTTTCGGTCAAAGATCTCCTGATTCGCTACGCGTATGGTATAGCGGCCCGCAATTTCGCTAGGCACGAGCAGCACTCCGTGAATATCTTCAGTAAATGAACTCAGCAGCTCTTGAGCCATATAGGCGGCGCGTAGCATCCAATTGCATTTTGGACAATATTCAATTTCGATAACAGGTTTTGTTGCCATGAGTCAAGTTAAGATGCATTGTTTTGTTTCAAACAAATTTATTGATCCTACTGCTGCAATCAAAACCATTTTTGTCATAGAAATTTCGAGATTATTTCCAACTCGGCCGAGTACTGTATAAAAACAGCCCATTCCATATAAGGACAGCCTATTTCATTGGCCCCTTTACTCGGTCAATGGAATGGGCTGGTCGTGTTGGATATCCCCGATAGGTATGCTGGAGGCTTAACCGATTTTCAAAGAAGTCATCGTCAGCGATCCAGCCACTGAATTGTCGTTGAAGAGAAACAGCTCGTCATTTTTATCCTGTAAACCCAAAGTATATATTAAAGGCAAGTAATGTTCAGGCGTTGGGATTGCCAAGTCAAACTCTTTGCCCTGTTTCCTGAAATCAATTAAGGCCTGGTGGTTCCCGTCCTGAATAAATTTCTTCATTTTTTCATTTGCTATTGTGGCCCATTCATAGGCATAACCTGTTGTGTTGAGTTTATCCCAGGCAACCATCCGTAGGTTGTGCACCATATTGCCGCTGCCGATAATCAGAATACCTTTTTTCCGTAGCTCGTTTAATTGCTGTGCAATCTCATAATGGTATGCAGCAGGTTGTGTATAGTCGATGCTCATTTGAATAATGGGTACATCTGCATTAGGGTAAAGATGTTTAACAACCGACCAGGAACCGTGATCCAGTCCCCATTTGTCATCCAGGTGAATATCCGCTTTGCTGACGATACGCTGAGTTTCTGCAGCGAGAGCTGGACTTCCGGGGGCTGGATATTGCACATCAAATAAGGCTTGGGGGAATCCCCCAAAGTCATGTATGGTGGCAGGATGATCCATTGCCGTAACAAATGTTCCACGTGTTTCCCAATGTGCAGACACAACAAGAATGGCCTTCGGTTTTTCAAAAGTTTGACCTATTTTTTTGAATCCCTGTACAAATTCATTGTCTTCGATAGCATTCATGGGACTTCCATGGCCTAGGAATAGAATCGGATATTTGTCGGTTGCTTCGAGTTCCCCAGAAAATTTATATAAAGAGTTCGCTTTGTATGCTACTCCAGATAAAGGTAATGTTGCCATAATTTTGATAAAATCCTTTCTACGCATTTGATATATATGTAATCGCGTCAATTTTCTATACAAAGGTAAGCGACGGGGAGAGGTAGGGGTATAATAATCCGGTCAAACTGTTGTACTATTCGGAAATAAGCTTCTGGATTTCATTTCTGAATTCAGAAGGCGTCATGCCTGCTTTCTTTTTGAAGACATTGGTAAAGTAAGCTTTTTCTTGATAGCCTAGTTCAAAGCCAATTTCCGAGATTGTTTTGTTTGTTGTCAACAATAAGTTTTTAGCTTCAATCAGCTTTCGGGTTTCGATAATTTCAGATACGCTTTGCTGCAAAATATTTTGACAGATCAGGTTTAAGTTTCGCGTCGACATAAAAAGCTTCTCTGCGTAAAAATTAACCCCTTCGGGGCGGTGATAATTCTCATCTAAGATTGATAGAAAACTCTTAAATGTCGTTCCTTGATTTTTTAATTGTTGCTGTGCATCTGGAAATTGCCTTTTCCGTTCAGATTCAATCATGGTAAAAATGGTGCTCAACAGTTGCTTAATGACTCCATAGTCTACAGCAGTCTGCAGGGTTTCCTGCTGCATGAGTTCACACAAGATTGTTAATCTGTCGAAGCAGTGGGGGCTATCGAAGGTCAATGTTGCGTTTTCATGAAAATGGGCGTAGAGTTGAAATGTTGTTTCGGGGATAAATTCGCTCTTGAAACGAATGACCCAAAATTCAATCTGATTATTATTCAATAGCGGTTTGACGCGGTGGTTTTTGCCTTGAGTGACAAAGCTTATAAAGGGGGCAGTATAGGTTTTTGTTTTAAAATCGATAAAATGTTCGAGTTTTCCTGCTACGCCAATGATCAGTTCCTCGAAATCATGTTGGTGTACTTCGTTTTTTGATTGCTGAATACGCTGTGCCTCATCGGCGTCTATTATTTTATAGATTTTGAAAAGCTCGTTCAAAATAAGAAAGAAGATTAATGATCACTATACGAATATACGGTTTCGTTTGCATATTGTTTTGTAGAGTTCGCGTCGAACCGCACTAACGGAAAGTCCCATACTACTTCTACCTTAGTTTAGCTTTTGTTTATTGTTAGCTTAGCTTTAAGTTAGATTTAGTTTAGGTCATACCTATACTATACCTAAACTAAACCTAACTAAACCCTAACTAAACCCTAACTAAAGAGATAGGCAAGTATAGCTATGAAACGAGTTATTCCGCAGCCCTGTGATCTGCCATTTTCCGCTATTATATAGCTGTCTTTTCCGGTGCATATACTACCCGAGGATCCGGATGAGCTTTTGGCAGAAGATCCCGCCCGGATTATATAACCGATGTTCCAGGTCATTTTGGCTTCCATCTTTTAGGCATCCAGTGTTCCTTCATTTCGATATTCTGTCCTGTCTTTTCCGTCGTGGCCCCTAACTACAAGGTTCGTGGGGCGCTGCGATATCCTTCCACTGCCATCTTTCCGGCGGCACAATTTCCCTGCCTTACCGATATCGTTCCGTTCTCTTCTGTCGGCTGGGCTTGCCAACCCCATCTGGAAGCAGCGCATGCCCGCAGCGTGCGTCTGTGCCCACAAGGCTCGGTGAGCTTTTAGCAGTGGATCCCATGGACTATTCCATTCGCACTGCTATTCGCGTCCGACCTATGTGTACTCTCTGCGCAAGCCAGCTCCTGAAGCCCGAGCTGAAATCCCCCGGTGAACCCCGGGTGAGCTCCTTTCGGTGCGCCGGAGCCTTCCCCGCATCAGTTTGGGCTGCCGGATCAGCTTTTTTCGCCTTCCTCTGCAGCTCCCCCGGCCAAAAACCAAAAAGAATCTCCCATCCTGACAGCGAGTTAGGTCCAAAATGAAAATAATAAGAACAAAAGGCTTGGAAGTATGCCCGGAAACTCCCTATCTTTGCACCACTCCGCAAGGGAGGGACGGTTACCTCGAAAGAAGGAAACCATGAAAAAAGAAGGGTTTAACGGAAGTTAAGCGCGGAAATCGAAAAAAGAGAAAAGAAAAAAAACTTCATAAAGTTTTTGGAAGTTCAAAAAAGATTTCTACCTTTGCAGTCCCAACGGAAACGGAGGGAAAATAAAAAAGATAAAGACGGCGCAATG